>Ga0118677_10000157_pt1 | contig 137690 bp, 123 predicted proteins | sample AliMusrvi5mmetaG_FD_86154 | JGI IMG/M metagenome (GOLD analysis project Ga0118677, IMG submission 86154) | reverse complement strand
CGTGAGGCGGAAAAAAGACTAAATTCTAGACCGAGAAAAACTCTAGATTTTTATACTCCATCAGAACGTTTTTATGAATTAATTACCGGTCAAAAAATTGCGTTAGGAGCTTGAATCCAGCCCTTGACATATTACCTTTTTTGTTATATCATGAAGACATTAAACCGTATTCTTAAAAACCCAATATAAACCAATAAACAGCAAGATGGCTAATGAAATTCTCGTCCCAAAAAGCATCTATGTTTTTCAAAGTGGAAAACATATCGGAGATGCCGCCGAAAATTTTATTTTTCGGAATTCAGATTACCTGTTCTATGTTCGGAACAGAAAGCATCACGACAAAGATGTCCTTGATCAGCACTTAGATTTTATCTTTGAGGCTGGAGCTAAACTGCAGACAAAAAAAATTTGCCCTTTCTGTAAAAAGAAAACGGTAAAATTCTTTCTGTTCGATAGTCTGTTCTTCCTTGAAGGACTTACCTCTTGCGAAGACAATCTTTGCAAAGAAACGCTTAAGTCCTTGCACCCAGGCATAAGCCTAGCGCCCTTCTTAATTTCCACTTTAGGAAATTTCAAAAAAGCTGGACCCCGAAAAAAAGCTGAAGCGTTTTTCCGAAAAGTTTTCGGAATGCCAAGACGAATAACACCAGCGATTGTTTTTTCAATGCTCAGGGCAGCTGTCGGTGATCAAGAATCACTCAAGCCGCAACCTTTAAAAAAGAAAGTAAAAAAAGAAACTGTCACGCAGATGGAGTTATCATTCCAATAAAATGATGATAACTCAAACAACATAAAGGCTCAAATCACAATTCGGTTTGAGCCTTTTAATTTTAATAAAATTATAAACCCTTAAAAACACAAGATTCCGCAAGGCAAGTCTCCATCCAAAAACCAGCGATTCTCAAATCTGACTAGTTTAATAGTTTGGCCCGATGAAGTTTGGCAGATGCCATAATCGCTAGTCCGGCTGATTAACTTTACGCAGCCCCTGAAATTATAGTAATTCTCAAATGTACTATGAGCTTTTTGTAGGCTTATAACCTGATAAACACCAAAAAAGATAATAACTACAATTATCAGTGCGCCAGCTATTATTAAATTTTTATGTTTTTTGATAGTCATTAAGATATTTTAGCATTTTATCTTGAAATGGTACACTCCGCTCGCAATAAATATATAAGATATTCCTATCTAGTTAGTAACGTCAAAATTAAATGGATTAGTCTATCTTTATCTTTTGGATCACTTTCCGCCACAAGGATTGTAATCGCCGTTAAGGCTGGTGGGGTTAATTTAGAAGTATCAAGAATTCTGGCCTGACGTAAAAACCAAATAAATGTATAGGCACCACTCCGTTTGTTTCCGTCGACAAAAGGGTGATCTTTAACCATAAAATACAAAAGATTGGCCGCTTTTTCTTCGACGCTTGAATATAAATCTTTTCCCCCAAAGGTTTGCATAATATTACCGACAATTCCCGAGACAAAACCAGCGCTTCTCTCTTGACCAAAAATTTCCGTCGCCTCGCCTTTTTCGATAAGCACTTTTCTTAATTTGGATAATCTTTCAATGAGTTTCTCCGAAGTTAAGATTACTCTTTTTTTCGTTATCCCCTTACTTACCAAAGCATTCTTATCATAAGCGTCTAGAGAAAACCAGGTAGCGGCAAACATGTTAATAAGCTCAAGGACATCTCTGGCATCTATAGGCTCGCTTTTAGGCATTAAGCTTTTAACATCATTAACCGCTTTTAAAAATTCCTCATAATTTTGCGCAATACGTTTTTTATTTATCGCATATCCATCCTGGATGTAACTGCGCAAAGTTTTTGTCGCCCATTTGCGGAATTCGATAGCCCGAGAAGAATTTGCGCGATAGCCGACTGCCAAAATTATATCCAAGGAATATAGGACGACAGGCTTATCCGAACTAGCAATGTGCATTTTTTGCACATTGCTTTTTTCTTCTATTTCTCCGTTTCTAAATACATTTTTAATATGTTTAGTAACCACTGATCTTTCAACATCAAAAATAGCTGCAATCTGCGCCTGAGTTGCCCACACCGTACTATTCTTAATATCCCTTTTAATTTCCAGCGCCCCTGATTTAGCCTGGTAAATTATCATTTGTTTTTCTTCATTTTTCTTTTTCATAAATTTTAAAATTAATTAATAATCTATTTTAATCATAGCAAAATAGGCATTATGCTTTGTTAAAGTTAAATTAAAATCTTTTTAAAATAAAGAAAAACAAAAATGTTTAAATATTAGAGAAAATATAGTGATAAATTTACAAAGAAGAATAAAACACCTCTTAAAGACAAGACCACCAAAAAAAAACACCCAATGAAATTGGATATTTTGAGTTAAAAGTATGTCTTAAACCGATATTTAAAACTTTATAATTCTGCTATAATTAAAGAATGGATAATAACTCAATTGCTTCTCACCAGCAAGAGCCGCATATACATAAAACAGGTAAGAAATTAAACCGGCTAAGAGCGGCGGTTTTAGGGGCGAATGATGGCATAATTTCTGTCGCCTCAATTGTTGTCGGTGTTGCGGGTGCTTCCAACTCACCGAGATTTATTTTTACCGCCGGAATTGCCGGGCTTGTTGCCGGATCACTCTCGATGTCGGTCGGGGAATATGTCTCCGTAAGCACCCAGCGCGATACCGAAAAAGCATTTCTGGAAAAGGAGCAGCTTGAAATTACCAATACGCCGGAGTTAGAGCTGGAAGAGCTTGAATTGATTTATGAAAAAAAAGGCTTATCTAAAAAAACGGCGCAAATAGTTGCGCAAGAACTTACCGCTCATGACGCCTTCGCCGCCCATGTTGACGCCGAACTTGGCATTAATTTACATGACCCAATAAATCCCTGGGTGGCCGTACTCGCCTCCGCCTTATCTTTTCTGTGCGGAGCGATTGTCCCGCTTCTCTTAATTACCTTTTCCCCGACCGCAATCCGAATTCCGATTACCTTTGTCGGGGTATTTGTTGCCCTGGCCATTACCGGCTTATTAAGCGCACGCACCGGAGGAACCAATAAAACTATTGCAACGGCCAGAATTGTCATTGGTGGAATGCTGGCCATGCTGGTAACTTTCGGAGTAGGAAAACTTTTTGGCTGATAACAAGCGATACTATTTTTTAATAAAAAGAAAAAAGCCCAGCAACATCAGTTACTGGGCAAAAATAGCTCTCTAACCTTAGTGCCGCTACCGTCAATTTCCTTTATTTTTAAAATTATAGAAACGGGCGGTAAGTCATCAGTGGCGATTTCATAACCCGGCCGAGCGACAAAGCAAATTGTTTTAATTCGTAATAACGACTGGTAAAAAACGGGCTGAGTTGCGATTCACGCAAATCGAAACCGAAAGCGCGACGCGATAGGATTGGGATTGTGGGCGCTGGGTGTCTTTTGAAAAAAGAATTGATGAATAAATTATAATTCTTTTCCAAATCAATAATGAATTCAGCTGGAGTTTTAAATAACTGATCTAAAGTTCCTGGCTCAAGTCTAAATTCTTGTTCCAAATCTTTATCAATATATTTTTCCAAAACTAATTCTGGATTATACCGAAACTCGACCAATGCTCGAACTAACTCATCATGATAGCCGCGACGTTTTAGGTTGCCATAATGAAATGGATCTTTTTGCTTGTCTTTTAATTCTGCCGAGGGGGCGATAGTAAAACATTCAGCCGGGATTACTTCCCTTTGATAGATAACCCGATTCATATAATCGGCCGTCTGATACACTTCATATTTTAACATGTCCCCGAGCGGAGCCAGAAAGCCAGCAATGTCACCATACATTGTCCCGTAACCAAAGGCGGCTTCGGTTTTATTTGAGTTACAAATAAACACCGCATTTAAATCCTGGCACCGAGCGGCTAAAATTTCCATCCTGACCCGTGCTTGCACGTTTTCGTAACTCAGCGTATCAACCTCCGTTCCAGTGGCCGCACAAATTGCCTCAACAATGCCATTGATAGGTCGAATTTCGTAATGAACACCGAGATTATGAGCAATTTGTTCGGCGAGATTTTTTGTTTTCGGAGAATTGTAATGTGACGGCATATTAATACAGTACACATTTTCTGGTCCCAAAATATGGGCCAATAAGGCCGCATCATCCGCCGAATCAATACCGCCACTCAAACCGATTACCGCTTTACGCATTGGTTTAGGTAAGTTAGCAAAGGCACCGGTCACGGCGCATTCCCAGCCATCATAAAGTTCAGCGGCATCATTTTGGATCTTTTCCTCTAAGCTTAATTCTGTTTTTTCAATTGGCACTTGAATATTGTTTAGTGCTTCTTCCGAAAAAACAAAACTATGATTACCGCTAGCATAAGGCGGAACGGCCATAATAATTTCCCCTCTTTCATTATAAATAGTTGAACTACCATCGAACACGATGATATTCTTGCCATTATTTTGCGTACCCGTATTATTTACATAAATAAAAGGGACAGGGGAAACTTTTAATAAATCACGAACAACCTGATGGCGTTTGCGATTTTTTTGCCAAGTCCACGGTGAGGCCGATAAATTAATGACCATTTTAGCTCCCTTATCCACTAAAACTTTTGTTGGATTGATTGAATAATCCTGGTGCCACATATCTTCACACAAAATGATACCAATTTTTACTTTACCAATTTTAGTGATGATTTCGACCGGCATTAAACAATCTTCAACTTCGACCTTATTAGCAAAGGCAAATTTCCGAGTGTCAAAAAAATGTCGATTGTCATCAAAAATACGATAGTTAGGCTGAAGAGTTTTAACAGTCACAAATAACTTACAACCAGCACTGGCGACAAAAGCAGCGTTATATTTACGACAACGCCCATCTTCATTTTTTTCCGACTGATCACAAAACAAGGTGCCAAAAATAACGGTCATACCAAACGGCGTTGCTTGAATAATTTGTTGATTAAGACGATCTATTTCTTTAACAAAACAGTCGTCTTCAAACAAATCACCAATCACATAACCAGGAACACACATTTCCGGAAAGACTAAAATGTCTACCTTATCCCGGGCTGCCTCTCCAATGCTTTTAATAATATATTGAGCATTGAGATCAGGCCGTCCAGGAACAACTGGCATCTGGTTCAAACTTACTTTCAAATCATTTAATTTCTTTTTCATTCTTTATTTTTTAGTTGTTGTTTGTTGCGCCCGCTATTTCTGAGAATAGCGAAAAAATTGTAATTTCTCCGCTTTCGATAAAAGCTTTATCGATTTTAGAGACTGATTGCGGACAAGAATTAGTGATATATAAATCAATATGACTATCAATAAACTTAGTCCAGCTTTTTTCCGGAAAAACTCCATGACTGGCATAAGCACTAACTTTCGTGGCGCCAAAGTTATCTAAAACCTTAGCGCATTCAAGGATGGTCGAGCCAGACATAATTAGATCATCAACGATGAAAATTCTTTTACCTTCCGGATCCCCCTCTTTAATGGTAATTAATCTTTCGTCATTTTTCCCGCGCCTCTTTTCACAAACAATTCGATGATATTTTTTAAAATAACCACCAAAGCGTTTGTAAGCGCCTTCATCCGGGAAGGCGATGGCTACATCCGTATCCTCCCGCCAAATCTGATTGAGCCGAGACAAAAGTAAATTAATGCCTGAGACACAGCGCACCCTGACAGCGTCAGAAAAATAGAATTGCTCTTGTAAAGAATGAATATCAAAAATGATAATCTGAGCTGGCTGCGCGGCGGCCGGAATAACCGACAACATTCTCGCTAAAGTTTTTGCTGTGGCCACCTGGCCATCTTCAGTTGCTCTGTCCATAGTTCCCGTAGGGAAATAAGGTAAAATAACTTTTAGAGAATTAATACTGTAAGACGGTAAGGCATAAATAACCGCCAACTGACAAAAAATTTCTTTAGCGTCACTAAAATCTGCTAAAAAAACTACATCGCTGTCAACTAAGCCATAAGTTTTGAGGACTTTTAAGTTCGGAAAACTATCGGGAAATTCTCGCCACGAAATAACGCCTAAGTTATTTGTAGGATTATAATAAAACAATTGTTCAGCTAATTTCTGCTGACTTGGACAATAAAAAATAAATTTTCGTCTCATGATTTGATTTTTTTAATTGTTATTATTAAGTTTTTAAAATACTGCTCTTTCTTAGACATGCCTATCATATAAATAAGCAGTTCTAGAAAAGGGGTAATGATTATCATTACCCAAATTTTCTTAATAAATTTTATTTACTTTCCAGGAACTTCCCAGCCAAGCATCGAAAATCTTTTGATGATGTTCAAGTCCGAACTGTAAATTAGTTTGGTTGTTATAGCTTCTAACTACTAAGCCAGAAGCATCATCGCCAGCTTTTAACCAATTAGCAAGACCATTTTCATTGAGATCAATCTTAGCCATATCTAACACTAAAGCAAAAACTGAAGTGTTATAAACTCTTTTTAATCCAACAGATGGCATTTTTTCATTATCGCCAGTAGGCACAATTCCTAGCGGTATAAGTTCTCCAGACATAGCTTGCCCCAAATAATCAACCTTAACTGGAATAATATGATGAGGCGAATAATCAAATAGATTAACAGGATTTAAAACTGTAATCTTTAAGCCAATCTCTTCTTCAGCTTCCTGGATAACACTTTGAACTGGTGTTTTTAAATGATAACCATCGACATCAATGAACCCACCCGGTAGAGCTAGTTTACCCTGTCCCGGATCAAACTTGCGTTTAATGCCGACGAAGTAATTTCCTCTTTGAGTACGAACGGTTATAAGTAAATCAACAGCCAATCCTGGCTTATGAAAAGCCAAGCGTCCGATAAAACTTAAATAGTAGATGTAATTACCGGGTGTCTTTAATACTTTTACTGAAATTATGTCACTATAAGGACCAAATTTACCCCACATCTTATAAGCAACCTCAAAATACTTTCTGATTTTTTCTAGAGGCAAATCTTCGCGAGATGATACGGAAAATTGTTCCGCGGATAAAATTTCATTGGTATCAATTTCCAGCAGGGGCGGTTTAAGCGGTGTTTCAATTACACCGAGAATCTTACCCTGATAACCTTTAAAATTAACTTGTCTTAACTCCATTTAATTTTTCTCCTTTTTAGTATTTACAGATTTCAGAGGCTTCATTTGTATAGCCAAAGATTTTTTTGAATCTGGCAACATCTTCTGGTTTTCCAGTAGCCTTATTCAAATTGTCTGACAATTTAACAACTCCATGACCATTAGCTTCAGACAGTTTAATTACTAAAGATAAAGGCGCTAAACCTAAATCATTAGTTTCATTAGTGCCCCAGCCATAAGTGTCCAGGAACTTACCACGAAAAGTTAAATGAAGTTTTATCATTTCTTCTTCATCTAAGCCATTACTAAATACCACTAACTTTTCTCTGTGGTTTATGCCGTAGCCTTTATAAAATTCCATAACCTTGCAGCCAAAGTCAATCGGATCACCAGAATCCTGACGCATCCCTTTGTCGAACTCGGCTTCTTCTTTCGTTAAATCGGAAAAAAAGAAATCGCTGCCATAGGTATCAGTCAAAGACACAGCTAACCCATGTCCATACATATCGCGCCAATCCTGCAAAAATTTACGATGAGAATTGCGAATAGATTCATCACTGTCATGATAGATACCGCTATAAGCCATATCCATTTCATGAGCAGAAGTTCCAGTCGGCATCAGACCTAAATCCATGGCCAATTTGGTGTTTGAAGTTCCCTTGAGCTGTGTCGGCATTTCATTTGCCAATACTTCAACGACATACTTCTGCCACTCCCGGCTAAAACGCCTACGAGTACCAAAATCGGAAAATGTTAAGTCTGGAAATTCGCACAAACGTTGAATCTTACGGTGTAAATTATTTATACCAGTAGCGTAAACCGCATCCTGATCAAACTTACTTTTTTTAGACATCAAGTTGCGATAGTATAGCTCATTGATGATTGACAGCGCGATTGTCTCCCAATAAGTATTTTCCGACCAGTCACCAGGAAATTCCAAAATGATATCATCGCCTTCATAGCGAAGTTCATATTCTGGAAGTTGCAGAGTTCTCAAAAATTGCAGATATTCTTCTTTAAACATCCGTTCTTGATACTCATTAGTTCCACGAAGATAATGCAATTCACTATTGGTAAAGCGAAGTGTGCGAACGTGATCAAGCTGCTCAGTTAATTGCTGAATCGAAATTATTTTAGTCAGAGAAACTGACTTAGTCCGATTCGTAAACCGAAAACGTGTCCATACCTTACCGTGCTTCCAGAAAATCAAATGCCCCATGGTGAATTTGTAAAAATCCACATCAAGCAATGACTGAATTATCGGTTCATCTTTTAATTTAAAATTCATCTTTCTTCTTTTTTGGGGTTACGAATTTAAATTATTTAACATGGTGGCACCAGCAGCTTCCATTTCCTTAATGGAATCATCAGTTGGTGCTCCAATAATATCCCGGCAAGCAGCCAGATTAACAAATACCTGAAATTTCTTGGCCCGACATAATTGCAAGACTGTTTTTTTAAGGCAATAGCTAGTGGCTAAGCCACCAACGATTACGTTTCGAATACCGTTTTCGTGCAAAAATTCAATCAGTCCCGTTGATTTGGTGTCAGCAAGGTCATGATAACAGGCTCCATAGGGATGCATGATTGGGTCAATTCCCTTATAAGCAATAAAGCTATAAGCTTCCGGATCAAGGCCAGGCAAAAAATTAAAGCCTAGCATTCCGGGTACGCAATGGCGGTTCCATCTGATATCCAAATCTTTATAGCCCTCAATCGGACTAAACTGTGGATTTTCAGAAGTTGCAAGCCAAGGGGCACTAATAGGGTGAGCGTCTTTCGAAGCTACTCTCAACTTAACTGATTTAGCCTGTTCATTTAGTTCAGGCACAATTTCCAATGCTCCTGGCACTGGCAATTCTTCGGGACAAAGCTCCGAAAAACCACATTGCGGATCAACATCCAAAGAGGCTGTTTCGTTAAGATTAATAACTTTGCCTTTTAAATTGGCGAATTCATTGATTTTTTTCATGTGTAAAATTTATTAAGCGGTTAAGGAACTGTTATTTTATAGACTAATTTAAGCCATAAATTTAGTTAATATCAAGCATGATATTAACGAATTAAATTATCATATAATTTTATATATGTCAATTTTTAGAGCGCCAATACGCGTTAATAAAAATAAAAATGTAATTTCTTGTTTCCTAAAACAAAAATAAGCTATTTCTAGCTCATTTACGTACTTATGTATTCATTTATTAATCATTCCCCCCCCCCTTAAAATATCCTCAATCTTGCTTCCCGGCTTGTAAATAATAAGATCATCCGCCGACATTTCCCACGACTTTTGAATCACATCTAGGATTTCCCAGCTCGCTAAAACCTCGTCGCTAGATGCAAATAGACTATGATCAGACTGTAGAGCATTAAAGAGAACTTGTTCATAAGCTTCCGATAAGTTCGCATAATATTCTTGAAAAGAAAATTTTAGCGCATGGCGATTAACCTCATGGTCATAACCGGGGCGTTTGGTCCAAAGGCAAAGTTCAACCCCTTCATCCGGTTGTAATCGTAAAACTAATTCATTCGCCTCATGACTCTGATCTTTTTTATATGAAATTTTTATGGTCGTAAACTTTTGATCAAGCGCTTTGCCGGTTGTTAAAATAATCGGGACGCCTGTCCATTTCGGATCGCTCGATTCTAAAGTTAAGGAGACAAAAGTTTCAACCGTACTCCCATTATTATTTACTTCAGCCTGATAACCTTGATATTGTCCGCGTCGAACACTAACTTCAACTGCCTTCCCTTCGGGCAGATGTAACTTCCGTAAAGCCTTAAGGCGCAATTCAGGAACCGAAGATAAATCGCGATCCGCCGGTAAATCCATAAGAGTAATCGCCGCCAATTGTAATAGATGACTTTGAATTAAATCGCGTAAGGCGCCGGTTTGCTCATAAAAAACCGCCCGCCCCTCAATGCCAATATTTTCCGCGGCAATAATTTCGATCCGCTCAATAAAATCTTTATTCCAAGTTCTTTTAAATAAAGAATTGTCTTGGCGAAAAACGATAATATTCTGCGCCATTTCTTTCGCTAAATAATGGTCGATTCGATAAACTTGTTCCGGCGGGAAATAATTATTAATATAAGTTATTAATTCTTGAGCGCTTTCTAAGTCAACCCCGTATGGCTTTTCTAAAAGTAATTTCGTATTTTTTATTTTTGCTAAACCGGAGGCGCCTAAAAATTCAATAACCGGACGAGAAATCTGCGGCGGAACGGCTAAATAAAATAAACGTTGCGCCGGCGCGCTGAATTTTTCTTCAATCGCCTCTAAGTGTTTTGCTAATTTAAGATAGTCCTGAACATCGGCGAGATCCATCTCGAAAATTTCCAAATTTTTCTTAATCGCCCCCGCTTTTTTTGTCTTAGCAAGTAAATCATCAACACTTAAATTCGCACGTCGAGTTACGCCGACTATTTTATATTCCGACGGCAAAGCACCGGCGGCCGATAGCTGAGCGATGGCCGGTAATAATTTCCGTTGTGAGAGATCACCGGATATTCCGATAATAACTAGTATTGTCGGTTGATTATTTATTTTCATTTATTTAAATTATGGCCGCCGAAAGCGTTACGCATTGCGGCGAGCAATTTTGTGGCAAAATTAATTTTCCCTTTTTGCGAAGCTAAACGAACCTCATACGCGGCGCTAATTGCCGGCGTCTCAATTTTAGAATCAGCGGCCACTTCTAAGGCCCAACGCGCTTCGCCGGACTCGGCCACATAACCGTCGATTCCTTCGAGCGTCGGGTTCTCGCGTAAAGCGTCGCGTGATAATTCGTTAAGCCAGGAAGTTATAACACTGTGGTGTTGCCAAACTTCGCCCGCAGCCGCCAAATCTAAATCCTTATAAGGACCTTCTTTTAATAAGCGATAACCTTCGGCTAAGCTTTCCATCACGCCGTACTCAATCGCGTTATGAACCATTTTTACATAATGCCCTGCTCCCGGTGCCCCAAAAAAATTATAAGCGCCCTCCGGTGCAGCCAGTATTTTTAAGATCGCTTCAATTATTTTAAACGAAGTTTGATCGCCACCGACCATCATTGAGAAACCATTCTGATAACCCCAAACACCGCCGCTTGTACCGACATCAAGTAAGTTACTCCCCTGCTCGCTAACTAATTTAGCATGCGCCTGGGTTTTTCGAAAATCCGAATTACCGCCGTCAATAATAATACTATTTTTAGGAATTAATTTAAGCCACTGCTCTAATTCCAAAACGACGACCTCGGCCGGAACCATTAACCAGATAATTACCGGTTCGTTTTTAAAAGCGGCGACTGCCTCTTCTTTTGAATAGGCCGGAATTGCGCCTAACGCGGCCATCTCTTTAACGGGTTCCGCGCTTCGATTATGGGCAATAACCTCAATCCCTCCATCTATTAATTTATGAGCGATTTGTCCACCCATGCGGCCGAGACCGCTGATGACAATTTTCATATTTTTTTATAGTCGCTGAAAATGGTCAACCGCTTCGCTTGTTTTAAAATTTGCGCCGGTTGATCATTTGCATCGATTTCCATATTTAATTTTTTTAAAGTTGGCCATTTGCTTTCCCCTTGAGCAAAAGCCATAATTTCGTCTATTTTTTTAATCGCTGGCGGCGTAATTGTAATTCTTCGAAAATTACCGGCGTCATAAGCACTGACTAGTTCTAAAGATTTAACGGCCGGACTATTAGGCAAGATACCGGCCGTGTGGCCGTCTGGCCCGATGCCAAAAAACCCAAAGATATAATCCGCCTGTTTTATCGCCTCAACCAGACTACTATTAAATACGCGGGCCGTCTCCAAAAAATCCAAGCCGGTTAGAACTGGGATAAATTTCGCCCCAGTCAAGTTGAAACCCGCATCCCGCATCTGTTGCCAATTAGAGTCCGGATGGCCAACTTCGCCATAGCGCTCGTCGGTTAAAGTGACTGTTAAATTATTGTGATTATGGGCGCTAATTTTTTTAGCGGCTAAAACGGTTAGACTAATCGCCGAACCACCGGGCACAAACCATAAAACCCGTTGCCCTTTTTCAAGCGCTTCTATAATCGGAGCGGCGATTAGAGCGGAAATTTTTTCCGGCTCAATTATGTTTTCCCAATCGATTTTAGACATCTTTTGAACTTAAAATTTTAATAGTATTTATACCCTGGATTAAATAATATAGCATAAATATGGAGTTATTGATAGAGAATGTTCTAATAAAAAGAAAAAAGGAAGTCTGGCTTTTGCTAGACTTCCTTTGTAGGATTTTTTGAAAAATTTTAAATGAATGAACTAAAAATGGATATCAAGAAAAAAGTGAAAATATGCGGCGTGGGAAAAATATGGTTATTGGTAATCCCCTATCAACCGGAATAATTTTTGGGTTAGATTCCGCTCTAAACCAACTTTTTTTCTCGGGATCATAACGCAATATTTTTGTGTCTACTTTAATAAACAGACCGGTGCCGAATGGGTCCCCTTCAGTTACTTCAATAGTAACACGAAGTATGGACCCATACGACATTGCGAAATATCTTCCATCCTTATCGCCGATAATCATGGTAATTTTTTTACCAATTAAGCGGTCAGGGGTTTTTACTCTAGCTTTTTTGCAAAGATCGGCCAAAGCTTTAGAGTAGGTTACAATTTCTTCTTCTACAGATTTTTGTTTCATGATTATATTTATTTATGGGTTTAAAAGTACTATAATTTCAATGACAAAAAAATATACCATAACTGGTAAATTTTTGTCAAACGATGATTTTTTGATTTGTCTTAAATCTTATGTATCTCTAAAATATTTCCTTCCGAATCCATAAATTCAAACCATTCGTGATAATCGACTTTCTTGTGACATATAATTTCCGCAAAAGCGGACACGCGTTTTAATTCCGGCTCGACATCTTCTACCCCGAAAGCAGCATAACAATTATTTCCAAAGTCGGAGTCGGATATCGTGTCTCCGTCAGACAAGGGATTATATAAACCGATTTTAATATTTTGTAAGTCAAAGACGACCATTCTACCCGCCTCTTCTTTCGTGGGTTCCATCTTCAAAAGGCGAGAATAAAATATTTTCGCTCTTTGGAGATCTTTAACTTTAAGAATAATGTATCTTAGTTTCATATTTTTAAATAGTTTATTTAAAACTCAATGCTAACGCCAGATGATCCGAAACTACATCGGACAGAACCTCAAACTTCTCGACGAGGATATCTTTTGTTACAAAAGCGTAATCCGCAAACGGCAATGATTCAATTTTGTTATAATTTGAATTTCGCGTTGTCTTAAATCCGCCGACTTTGACTAGATTAATCATCCGCTCGCTTAATTTTGAAACCGATTCCGTATTCATATCGAGATTAAAATCTCCAACGATAATTTGCGGGGCGTCAGTGGTATTAACAATTTCTAGTAAGCGTTTAGTCTGTAAGCCTCTCTCCGGCGTATCTCCTTTAGAATTGCCGGGGATGCCATGAAAATTATGAACTATTAAATTGTTGTTTTTAAAATAAAGCGATTGCATCAAGCGCGGATAATAACTATTACCATTCGGCATGGCTAGGTGTTCAATTTCTTTAGCCATCAGAATTTGTGTTGATATTATTTTTTTTACTTCAATATTTTTACGAACAAAAGAAGCTATGCCTACCCCCGGAACCATTTCCGTATAATAACTGTTGAAGTTAGATAAAATTTTTTCGAGCTCATGAAAAAGATTAATCCTTTCTTCGGCTAGCTCTGATTGATTAAAATATTTCCCGTTTCTTATTTCTTGAAAACAAAAAATATCAGCCTCTTTTGACTGGACTTCTATAAACTTTATTAGTGCTTCGTATTTTATCCCGCACCAGGTATTTAAGGAGATAAGTTTCATAATTTAAAGATTTTGATATTTAAAAACCAAAATATTTCAAAGCTGGTTTAATATTTGGAGCGATATTTTCTCCATCTAAATCATTTACATCTATCCAACGCCACTCCCTTATATCCTCGCCTGGGGTTATTTCTCCGATTCTTTTAGCTAAAAAGTGGGCAAGAATAACACTAGTCTGCACTCCGTCGATTTCTTTCTCAGTGTAGAAAAAATAGGGGGCATTATTTAGTAACTCTATTCCAAGCCCCACCTCTTCTTTAACTTCTCTTTGTGCCGTTGTTTTCAAATTAATTTCATCTTCTTCAACCCGGCCGCCACAAAATTTCCAGAAGTCATCATCACCGTGTTTATTTAACAAGACCTTATTATTTTCAACAATAACTACCCCGGAAGCAATAATTATTTTTGACATGTGCTTAAATAATTAAATTATAAATCCAAACTTATTATCCCCTTATGCCTTTCGCTAATCATCTCGCCGCTATATTTTGTTAAATCTGGCATTATAGTAAACGGAAACTTCTTTGACGACGAAAAAAATATCTTAGATGGAAAATTTTTATTAATTAAACTAGCGGCGAATTCACATTTATCTAAATCACCCGAAAAAATTACTAATTTTAAATCACTCAGGGTATCAAACAATTTAGGACTGTAAGAGTCTATATTTTTTAACAAAACGATACGTTCTTCTAAATCAGTAATGGCTTTAATTTCTTTTATTATATCGTCTTCTTCGCCGGATTCAATAATTATGGCGTTCTCAGCATTACTACCTATTTGTTTTTTAAACTCTTCTTTGGCCATGGGGTAAGCCGATATAAATAGTACTTTATGGCCGTCTTTAAACAAGTCGGCCAACAAACATAAGCTAAAAAAAGACGAACCGGTCTTTTCCGCGCCGGAGATCAGCATCGGAAAGCCATTAGAATCAAAATTAACTTTTTTATTATTTATTAAAACGCTCATATACAAAAAATAGCACATTTAGTGCTATTTTGACAATTAAGTTTTCAATTATTTTAGCTCCAAAAATTTAATAAAATTAACATCGTGGCTATAAACATCTAAAATATTTTTTATTTGCTTGTCGATCAATTGATCGGCCTCTTTTGGAAGTAACTCAGGGAAGCTATAATCATGCATAACAATTAAAAATGAATTGGGATTATCTTTTAAACTCTTAACTAGCGGTCTTAAATATTGCAAGGTTTCAATTATCATTTCTTTTCCGTCAACATCATCATATTCATACTCTTGAGAAAATTTATGAGCAATCTGCTCGACATCATTATTATTTATTTTTGAATAGATATCTATAAACCCGGGTTTAGTCGGAATCCCCTCGTCAATCATCGGAACCGCATAATAATAAACAATAGATTCTAATTCTTGATAATGTTGAGATTCTCCGACCGCGGAGTTGATAATCAAAGACTGAGATGATCCCAATATTAAATAAATATTTTTCAGATAATCAAAAAAAACATCATTATAGCTATTACTTTTATATTCATTCCTTAAATCACTTAAAGAAGAATTTAAATCATCAACCATGTCATCAGAAATATGAATATTTCTAACTTGGCCATCAGACTTTACTAATTCCACAAGCTTTTCTTTAGCTATATCATTATCAAAACTATACAAAATTGTGGTTGTACTCATATTATTTAATTAGTCATACTAATAATTAAGATTTTTTGTGTTACGGAGAGGGCGGGACGTTTTGGAACGTTCTTAGATAAGATTATTTTACAAAACTTAATGTGAAAAATGCTAATATTGCCAATGTTATTCCAATGTATTGGGTTGTGGTTAAAATTTCTTTAAATAATAAAAAGGCTAATGCCGTAGAAAGAGCAATTGAAACTGCTCCAAAAAGAGACATTGTTTTACCTAAACCAAATTGAGTAAAAATGTATAACTGGCCAAAAGTTGCTAGAATACGAATAATCATGTAAGACAAAAACCAAAAAGAAATAAAGTTTACTAGATTAAAACCGTGCCGAGACATATAATATCGCCCCATGAGGTCGCTAACCGTGAAAAGTGATTGAGTGGCTATCAAAATTAAAATAGGATTCAACATAAAGATGTTTAATTATAATTTCACTATAATAATATCATATCGTTTCAAAGTGATAAACTCCCTATCAAAAATAGCCCCTATTTCAGGGCTATTTTGAATCTGCGGAGAGGGTGGGACGTTTTGGAACGGCTTTGTATTAATAAAAAGCCATCAAGTTAAATAACGAGATGGCTGTAAGCTTTGGGCAGTAAAGACCATTTTATTTTTTTGCTAAATTATTTTTAGCATTTCCTTTTCTGGCAATGTCTGTTGCGCAATATAGAATAGCAAGACAAACTAATGTGAAAAGTTCAACAAATAAATCACTTTTGAAAACTATCGCTATCACTAATAATGCAATGGCAACTACTGAGAGCCCTATAAATGCAACGGTACTTTTAGATAATGTCTTCATGGCTATTTTTTTATTTTTATTAATTAGACTTGTTAGACAATTAACCTTTAACCTTTAATTAAAATTTAGATTAACTTACCAACAAACCCAATTAACCATATTTATGAAAGATCTTCCATAACTAAGTGTATTTTATCATATATTTAGTAATATGTCAAGTAATAATCAACATATTTTTAACTAGCCTTCTCTTTTTTAAAAAATAGCTCTAATGTTAGAGCTATTTTTAATCTGCGGAGAGGGTGGGATTCGAACCCACGGTCGGCTTGCACCGACGACAGTTTTCAAGACTGTTCCATTCGACCGCTCTGGCACCTCTCCTAATATTCAATTAATTTAATCTATCAGTAGTATAAATACTTTTTTAAAGTCTGTCAAAAATAATCGCCTTTAAAGCCGGAATAATCTTCTCTGTTTCCTCTTCGGCCAAGCGAATAACATCTTCGTCGTTCGTATTTTTCATAAAATAACCGCTGACACTTGAAAAATCCTTAAGGGATGGTTGAATAATAAAATCGGCCCCAAAACATGAATATTTAGCTAAAAAATGCCTCATAATCTTTAATGTTCCACTAGCCACATCGCCGTAGCCAATCTTATTCGGATCCACTCCCTCTAAACCGGCAAAGAAATCAAGATTAACGGCAATAACGACTTCCGCTCCTAATTCCTTAACTAAATCAACCGGAACGGGGTTGCTAACGCCGCCGTCAATCAAGGCTTGATTACCAAGGATTGCCGGTTTAAATACACCTGGCACGGCCATACTCGCTCTTACAGCCGTGGCCAGATTTCCCTCGGTAAAGATTATTTTTTGACCGCTGATTAAATCGGTTGCCACAATTTTTAAAGGAATTTTTAAATCACTAAATGACCCGCCCTCGAACCAGCCGTCAAGCAAAGTTTCGATTTTTTCTCCCTTAATTAAGCCGCCCGACATGGTCGGCTCAAGAAAACTAATAAATTTTTCTTTTTTCTTACCGACGGTAAACTCGGCCGTTTTTTCAATATCTTGATAAAGAGAAAAATGCGCCCCAACCCAAGCGCCGATTGAAGAACCGGAAATATAATCGATCGGAATCCCATTTCTTAGCAAAGCCCTAATTACGCCAACATGGGCTAAACCGCGAACACCACCGGAGCCGAGAGCTAGGCCAACTTTTTTATGATTTTTTGCCTTCATATATTTATAAAAATCTATTTATTTATTTTTCGATTACTAAATATAATCCCTACGCTTAAAGCCAATAAACCGACCAGATAACCGGCCACAACATCACTAACATAATGAACGCCTAAATAAAGGCGGCTAAAACCGATTAAAATAATTATTAAAATAGACAATATAATTATTAAATATTTAGATCGCTCCGGAAATAATTTAATAATCAGATAAGCTAAATAGCCATAAAAAGCGACGGCGATTGTGGCATGGCCGCTCGGAAAGGACGGATCAGTTTCGTGAAGAACGGCTAATAAAGGGCGCGGCCTCCCAAAATATAATTTTCCAAAAAAAGTAATTGCTTCGGCGACAACAACAACTAAAAAAAATGGGGCAATAAACTTTTTTTGCTTCTTAAAAAATAAAATTAAAATTATTACTAACACCGCCGGTAAGAGAAATTGCCAATTACCAAAAAAACTAATGAACTCAAAAAATTTAATTCCCAGGTCGGATCGATGGACTAAAAATTGAGCGGACGCTTGCTTATCAAAATTATTTAAAAAAAGATTATTTAACATAATTAATTATTTTACTAAAGTTAAAAAATCGAGCCATTGATTTAAGTCGCTTTTTTTCGAAACATATCCCAAGAGAACAACCCCTGTACCCTTATGAATTCCTAAGTGTAAGTGCTTTCTTTCACCGGCCGTTTCAGTGCTATATCCCGTGCCGAGAACCGCAATTTGCTGGCCCTGACTCAACTGAACCCCGACGGCAGTTGTAACGCTCGAAATCCGTAAATGACCATAGATTACCGTAACCGCTTCTTTATTTATCGTACATGACTGAACAGCAACTCCTCCGTAACCGGTCGCTACTTTCTTTAAAGCCAAGGACCCAGAGCAGATTGTATAAACAGGTACGTCCTTATTTTTCTCCGCCGCTGTAGTTTCAAAATCAACTCCGGTGTGATAACCGCTAAAATGTTCCGGACTGACCGGCGAATTTTGAGGCGTCACATAAATTCCGAATGGTTTCTTTGTAACTCGCGTTAAAGCCTCGCCGATCGGCAAAGACAAACCTGATTTATTAGCGACTAGAGTAGTGGTCGCAGCAGTTGCGGGACTAGTGGTCGCTTGATTTACCGGAATATTCTCCGATTGTTTATTCTGATTTATAACTATTGGACTATTTGGCTTCGGCGCCTTAATAATAAATAAAAAAACCAAAATAATAATAACTATTAAGAGTCCGACGATAAAAATTATTTTTTTATTAATTTTCATATTATTTATTTTAACCCAATGTAAGCGACCATCGCCTCGACACTTTCCGGCTTATCGCGGCGAAAAGAAAAATATTTATTATCGGCGCAATATGTGCATTCCTCGCTTATGTTTAAATTAGCATCGGAAAGGCCGCACTTAAGCAATTGATTCTTAACTGCTTGCGAAAGATTAATATATATTTTCTTTTCCCTAATAATTGAATCTAGCGGTGCAAAGAAACTGGCGACATTAGCTTCAACCTCAAAGTGACAATCGCAAATATGCGGACCGATGAAGACCTCGATATCACTTAAATCAGAACTATAATTGCCCACAAACTTATTAATAACTTCTTTAACAATTTCCGAAACTACACCTCGCCAGCCGGCATGAGCGATCGCAATTATTTTTTTATTTCTATCATAAAAATAAATCGGTAAGCAATCCGAAACAGTAACCGTTAAAAGATACTTGTCTCGATTAGTTATTAAAGCGTCGCAGTCGAAAATAACTTCATTCTGATTAATATCGTCGATAATCGCCACTTTATTTCCATGAACTAATCCGGCAGATATAATAATTTTTTTATTTAATTTTTTATTTTTAAAAAACAAAGTACGATTCTTCGGCTGATTTTTCATCGGACCGTCCTTTTTTTCGGAAATTCCTAAGTCTATGTTTTGTTCACTTTCAAAATTCATTATATTAATAATCGCTATAAGTATTATTGGACCGCCTTTCAATCGCTAAAATATATATTTCATTATTATCGAGCTTACGAAATATAATTCTTAATTTCCCTCTTCTAACTCGAAAAATATTATCGCAATCCTTTAGCTTTTTTAAATCAAGACCCGAAAAAGAATTGGTCTTTATCTTTAGAATAATGTTTTTGATTAATTCTCGTTCTTTAGGCAATAAACTTTGTAGCGCCTTGGCAATTTTACCCATATCTTCAATATATTATAAAGCCGCTAAAAGTTCATCGATATTAACGCCGCCCTTTTTGATTTTTGTAAAATTCACAACCTCTTCCCATCGCCCTTCTTCAACCGGGCTGATTTTAAATAAAGGTTTGTTCTGTTTTAAAACCAAAAAAGTCTTTCCGGCTTTTACCTGTGAGGCGTATTTATCCATATTAAGGCGTAAGTCTTTTAAAGCGATTATGTTTTCCATACATGTTTAAATTAATAAATAAGGTTATCTTTAGTTTAACTAAAGATAACCTTATTGTCAAGACAAATGAATCTCCCGTTTATATATTCTTATTTACAATTCCCTTCTCTTTCTTAAATTCCAAATAAGAATATATAGTCACCCAAGTCATAATAATAACAATGCCGCCGATAAGAATAACAAAGGCAAACATCGGCGCGAGCCAAGGCGCAAGAATTAAGCCTAGGCCCCAAATCATGAATAGGCGGCCGCCGAGACGATGGGTTTTATTCCAAACATTATCCGAAGACAGAGTCCAAGGCGTGCGAATTCCGATAAAAAAATTACGTTTTAATTTTCCGAAATAATTCCCGAGAATAATCATCAGTACGCCGATAACTCCGGCGACAGTTGCCCCAATATTTACCGAGTAACCGAGATTTGAAAGAGTGGCGACGATATAAACAATCGCAAAGACAAGTAAAATTACATTTCTTATTATTAAGTATGTACCGGCAAATTCAGCGTAACGCTCGCTTCGGGGATCAAATTCCGGCATTAAGCTAAACAAGCCATACATAAATATTAATATCGCCGGAAACAAAACTACATGCATTTCGCGGCTCATCCAACCGTTCGGCTGTCCATTAAAACCCCAATGCGAAACTACAATCGCCGGAAGTAATGGATAGGCCCAGACACTTAGACCAATGCAAACTAAAAGAATAAGAATCGGCCAAATTTCTGTTTTTAATGAATATTTAATCGGATTTTTCATAAAATTATTATTTATTTTAAATATATTTTAATTATTTTTTAAACATCTTGGCGAGCGCTTCGACAACTTCTTCGGTCACGCTAAGATTTAGCTCATAAAATATCTGCCTTCCCTCTCGCCTTGAACTTACTAAACCGGCGCGGCGTAAAATATCAAGATGGTGCGACAAAGTCGCTAAGGTAATATTTAAATTCTTGGCGATTTCACTAACTGGTAATTCCGATTTCTTTAAACATTTTATAATTTTCTGGCGATTCGGATCGGCCAGGGCGGCAAAAGTTTGGCTTAAAAACATAGTTTTATATTTCGATATTTAGATATATATCTAATTATACTCTAAAACTAAAAGGGCGTCAAGAGCCCTTATGTTCAAACCGTTACAAAATGTAACGATTTGATTAGTTAATAATTTCAGTTGGTGACAAATTGTCACCAACTAATTATATTATTAAGCAAATCCGGGGAAAAAATCGGTTTTTATCTTCCCTCTCTCAACACCCAATTCAGACAAAGTATTCTTAAAAGCGACCACCATCCCGTGCGGACCGGAAATGTAAAATGTTCTCTCTCGATAATCAGGAATCTCTTTTAAAATTGTATCATCGCTTATAGAACCATAGCGCATATTGGCGTTCGGGCTAATTCCCTTCTGGCCGCTAATCATATAAATGGTCTTAATGCCGGTCTTTGCTTCTGCCTCATCGAAAACATCTTTATAAGCAATATCTTCAACGGTCTTGTTTGAATATAATAAAACAATATCTCGCTTTTCATTAACGTCAGAACAATATTTTATCATACTTCGAAACGGCGTAATACCAATTCCACCGGCGATGAAAACCAGCTTCTTATCCTTGTCTTTTGGCATAACGAATTCTCCCGCGCACTGCGCCGCAATAATTGAATCGCCGGGCTTTAAAAAGAATAATTTATTTTTAAAACTGCTTAGCTCCGGATAAAATTTTACCCCCAGTTTTAATGTTTGCTCCGTCGGTGAAGATGAGATTGTAAAATAACGGCGATTGCCCCGATCATCCGGCGAACGATGTTGCAAGGTAAATTCTAAATATTGTCCGGGTACAAATGAAAAAGTTCGATCCGGAATAAAACTAAATTCGCTTATGTCGCTGGCAATATTTGATTTTTCCTCAAGCGTTAAAAATAATTTTTCTTTCGGGCTAACCGAATAAGAAAAAATGTTGCCGATTACTAAAGCCAACTCCGGCGTAAAATATAGAGATCCAATATGCAGCGAAGGAATAAAAAATAAACCGACTAGCCCGCCATAAATTATCCGCATCATTCTCGTCGGCGGTGTGGTTAGCGGTTCAGTTAACATATAGACCGCTAAAAATAAAACCGGTGATTGAAATAATGTTCTATAAATATCAAGCAGAGGCGAGATTGTGCTGCCCGTCAATAAATTGTTCGCCACGACAACAACCAAGACGCTCGCTAGAAAACTTACTACTAAGTCCGCACGGCGAATTTTTCTCACTATTAAAAACCCGACTATCGCCACCAAGGGCGCCATATACAAATTTCCAACCCACCAGCTCGCTGATTGATTAAGCGTTAACGCCGTTAAGACAACGGCAATAGCAACCGGATTAAAAATGTGTTTTTTACCGATCGCCATCAGATATTTCGAAGCCATTGTTAAGGCCGACACCCAGGCGATAAAAGAGAGGTAAGCTAAAGGATCGTTAATTGTTTTCGGCGTAACAATTAAAATTAAAATTAAAGCGGAAATATAAACTGACTCAACATTAGTCGGGGCATCGAAGGCCCAGGAAAAAATTTTATTGGCAATAACCGAAACGACAAAAATTGTAATTACGGAATACAATAAATCAGTAGTGGAAAACGGTAACTTATTCAAAGCACTGAGTGGAACCGCGGCAATAACTAAAAAAATAAGCGTGTATAGAACGAGGCGATACATCGTTATTTTATTTAAGTAATTATCAATATAGTCCAACATAATTTTGTTTAACCGCTCTTGGCGGATTAATTAATATATTTAGCAAACCCGCTCGTGATTGTCGCTATACCAGTTTTGTCGATCAGATAACCTTCAAAACCGGGTAAATTTTCGATAAAGTTAATTCCGTCTCGGCCCATCGCAAAAGCCGCTGTCGCAAATCTGTCCGCTTCGTAAACATTTTTACCAATTACGGTCAGACTGATTATTTCATCCATTGTGCTTGTGTTTTTAGTCGGATTATAAATATGACTGCCGCGCACATAAGTGCCTGAGGTGGCAACACCGCCTTCGTCCAGATAGATAACTTTAATTAATTCTTGTTTTTTGTTAAAGGGATTTTGAATCCCGATTTTCCATCTCTCTCCTTGTCCGTTAAGTCCCGAAACTTGAATATCTCCGGCGACACTGATATAAAAATTATTTATTCCTTTCGCCCAAAGAATTTCCGCGGCCTTAAATATCGCCCAACCCTTTACTAATCCCGAGGGGTCATAAGACCCGTCACTTTTCTTGATATCAAAGTAGTGCTTAGTAAGCTGCTTCGTTTCTTCCGACAGAATGAATACTGTTTTCATGTCTTCGCTATAATTAGCCGTCTCAATCTCGCCGCGATTAATCGCGCTTATTTCGCTCGTCTTTTTATAGACGCTAAATTTTTCATCGATATAAACAAAATAGGCAAATACTTCATCCATTATTTTTTGGTTAATCCCCAGATCAACTATTTCTATAATTACCGGCATCCCCATGATTATTCTGGTTTCTCTCATATAATATTTATAACGCTTGATTCAAGGCGACGCCTAAAGATTCCATAAAGGCCGCACTCGTATAGGAAGCCCCTGATACGGCATCAACCGAGGCACTTTGCACAGCAATGGCTTCCTGTTTTAAAATAGGCAAAGCGTAAGAACTGACTTGGACGGAATGTTGTCTATCGTTTGGATAACTTAAAAAGTTTACATCAGTCAGTTTTCCGGAACTAATGACCGCCGCGACTTGGACGGTTCCATAGGTAGCATCTACGGCACTACCGGTGTATGTGCCGTCGCGATATTTACCCTGAGATACTGTCGGAGCTGGAGGCGAAACCGGCACTGTTCTCGACAGGGCGACGGTAATAGTTTTACCAAGCGGACTAGCTGTTTTTTTATCAGTATTTTGAGGAATGGCCGCAAAATTTGTCGCTAAAACATTAGTATTTGCGCCATTAATACGCTGATAAAAAATATTAGCTACAAAGAAGATAATAAAGCCAAAAGAAACAAAATATTTTTTCATAAGATTATAAATTTTTTAATTGCTCTTATACTACGCATTTCCCGCTAAATTGTTCAAAAGCCATGACTATCCTATTCTTTAACTTCTTGCATCTTTTTAATTTGCTTAAGAAGCATTTTTTTTGGTAAAAACGGAACTAACAAAAATAATATTTTTTGCGAAAACGTGATTCCGGAAATAACATTTAGCGTGCCGGCCAGCATCCCCTTGTAACCATCTAACGCCACGCTTTGGGCGCTGGCGGTTTTTTTAAACATCGCCGTTTTGTCCATTCCGGATATTCGGCCAAATTCTGTTTTAGTGGCGCCCGGCAAAAGAGCGGTAACTGTCACATTCGTATCATACAATTCTTCGGCTAAAGCATTGCTAAAGGAACTTACATAGGCCTTGGTTGCAAAATACACCGCTTGCAACGGTCCGGGAATTAACGAGGCGGTTGATGAAGTATTTAAGATCTTCCCTTTATTTCGTTTCACAAAATCAGGTAAAAACATTCGTGTCAGCTCAGAGAGGGCAATAATATTTAAATTAATCATCGCTAAATCCTTAGCCCATTCACGCTCATAAAATTTTCCAATCCCGCCAAAACCGGCATTATTTATTAGATAATCAATTTCAATTCCCGCCTCTTTTATTTTTAAATAAATTTCACGGCCTGCATTGGGCAAACTTAAGTCTTTATTAATTACAAAAACACTAACCGAATATTTATTTTCAATTTCTTTTTTTAATTCTTCAAGCTTTTCCCGGTCACGAGCGACAATAACTAAGTCGCCGCCCCTTTCGGCGTGAATTAAGGTTAATTCCCTGCCAATCCCGGTTGAGGCGCCTGTTATCAAAGCAACATTTTTCATATATTTTAATTAAAATCTAATCGATTAATCGTCTCAAATAGTTCTGTCGTAATACAGCTTAAAATATAAGGAATAAACCGCGCTTTTTCTTCCTCATTTAAATTTAATAACTTATCTAAGGGCCAGACTTCAAATCCTAAAGACTTGCCGGCCTCAACTTTTAAATCTTTGATCTCTCCTTTATAAAGATAAAAATATCTAGTCCCAAAAACATTGTTAATTTTATTAGTTGCCTTATCCTCGGAATATTTTCTAATCTTATTTACATAAATTAAATCGCTAGGCTTAATTTTTACGCCAGTTTCTTCTTCGGTTTCTTTAATCGCCGTCTGCTCATAACTATCGCCTATTTCAACGTGACCGCCGACGGCCGCATCTAACAAATCCGGGTAAGTGTCTTTATCTTTCGCGCGATGCTGAAAGATAATTTCTTTCTGCGGAGTAATAAAATAAACGTGTATTTCTCGGTGAAGTAAACCATTCTGATGGATATTTTCCCTAGTTTCCTCCCCAATTATTTCGTCGCTTTCGTTAACAATATTTAACATTTCTTTCATATTATTTAAAGGCGTAAGTTGGCTTTTATCATTCGATTAAACACTATTTTTTACACTGTATTAATTATTTTTTAATTTTTCATTATTTTGATGCCTGTCGGAATCTCGTTTCGTTTTTTTATCAAGATTTTTTTGCAGAGCTTCAGTTAAATCAATCCCGGTTTGATTAGCAAGACAAATGACAACAAACAAAACATCAGCTAATTCATCACCTAAGTTATGGCCTTCATCTGATTTTTTAAAACTTTGATCTCCATAGGTTCGAGTTATAATACGAGCGACCTCACCAACCTCCTCGGTCAATTGGCCCAAGTTAGTTAACTCCGAAAAATAACGAACGCCGATTGTTTTAATCCAATCATCTACTCTTTTTTGTGCTTCTTTTATTGTAATTTCTTGCATAAAATTTAATAGAATTAAATTACTTTGATTTACATATTTTCTGTCATATTAATTAAGTTCCATTCTTAAGAAGAATATAATTGACTATGTGTACCAATCGCCACAAAATAAATAATTTGACCGTCGTCCAATTCTTCAAAAATAGCCCGCCAGTCACCATTGATATTAATACTTCGGTAATTTCTCAGTTCGCCAATCAAGGGATGATTATTCAATACGGAACCATACCGGTCATTAATAAAAATCTCTAATCTTGTCTTAAAATTAGTTTTTACATTGACTGGACATTTTTTAAATTCCTTAATAAATTTTTTGGAATATTCAATCTGCATAAATTATTTATTATCCAAGAAACTGATAGCGGCCTGATTATTTTTAAAAGAATGAAAATTGCCCGCCCTTCTCTCGTCCCTTGATTCTTTAATGGAAGATAATAAATAATCGCTCGGCGTATCCTCGTTTAAAGTAAACAAAACCGCTTTATTGCGGATAAGTTGTTTTAGAAACCCATTAATTGCCCCGCTTAAGCTCAAACCTAAATCAGCGGCTATTTTTTGGGCCTCTTTTTTTACTTTAATATCTGTTTTTATATTGATAACGGTTGAGTTCATATTTTTATTATTAATAAATTTATATATACATTGTATATACTTAGTATATACAATACTAAAAACATTGTCAAGACGTACGCATTAATTTAACTTTGGAACTAAAAAACGTCTATTTTACTTTTTATTAATTTTTCTTTAGCTTGATAAAAGTTTCGCCAATGTCTTGGGTAGTTGTTCACCTAAATCTTCGCTATTAAAAAAATATTTTCGGGCTTTAAAAAGTTCGTGACCAGCCCGATCGGTTGCAAACAAAGCGGCCTGAGCAGATAGATTGGCCGAATTCTTACAAAATAAAGCCGCCATTAATCCGGCCAGGACATCGCCGCTTCCGCCCTTCGACATTCCAGCGTTACTGATTTTATGGCTGGCGATATTTCCTTCCGGATCGGCAACCAAATCTTTCTGCCCTTTAAGAGCAATATAACAATGATACCGTTTAGCCATTGCTTTCAAATTAGCGGCCGTTGGCGCGAGCTTAAAAACTCTTTTAAACTCACCGTGATGAGGCGTCAAAATATGATTCGGTCCTAATTTTTCTTTGAGCTTATTATCCAAAATATTTAAAGCGTCCGCATCAAGAACCGCTTTTTTATTTGAATCTAAAACCTGTTTTACTAGACGGCGCGTTCGAGGTGATTGTCCTAGCCCCGGACCGATCAAGATAACATCGACTTCCGCTTCGCCAATTTTGGAAATCGGAATAAATTCAGCGGTTTGTTCTTTTAACTTCCTAACCAAACGATGATTATCCTTAGTCGACAGGACATAAATTAAACCCACAACCCGTGAGGCGGATTTAAGCGCGTAAATTAAAGAACCGTGATATTTATCCGATCCGGCAATTATAAGCAAACAGCCATTCTGTCTTTTGCGAGAATCAAGCCGAGGATAATAGAGGCGACGAAAAATACTGGCGGAAATTATTTTATCCATAAATTTTTTTCTTATTATATTTTTATTCCGCTGCTTTAATTAAGGCAACAATCTTACCATTTTCCCCAGTGTATATTTTTCTCCTTGAATTTATCGATGGGCAAAATATTCAAGTTGGCAGGAACACCAATAGGAATAACATTTAATGGAATAACATCATTTGGAATAGCCAGAATCTTTCTTACGGCTTCAATTAATTCCTTATTAGGGAAAACGGCGGTCCAAACCGCGCCTAGACCTAGAGCGTGGGCGGCCAATAATATATTTTCGGAAGCCGCCGAGCAATCCGTAATCCAAAAATCTCCGAGCGATATGCCGGAAACCGCTTTAACGGCTAAATTGATAATTTTTGACTTATCAGGCAGGCCGCAAACTACTATGGCCGCACTGCTTTTTGACAACATTTTAGCGTGAGGCGAGCTAGCACTAAGTGCTTCTAGAGTTTCCTTATTTTCCACAACCACAAAAGACCAGGGTTGACGGTTAATGGCAGATGGTGCAGACATACCAGCCTTCAATAATGATATTAGATCCTCTTTTTTTACTACTTCGCCAGTAAAATCACGAACGCTACGTCGTGTAATAATATTATTAAATGCGACATTTTCCATAATAATTTTGTTATTTATTAGTATAATTATTATATCATACCGTTCCAAAGAGATAAATTCCCTATCAAAAAATAGCTCTAATATTAGAGCTATTTTAAATCCGCGGAGAAGGAGGGATTTCCGCGCTCGCTTTTCGCCACTTTGCGAAAAGCTCACTTGTCCTGGGTAGCCGCTAAACGCTCCCCTGGTCGCGTTTATCGTCGCTCGATTATTCGTCGTCGCCCTGCCTGCCGGCAGGCAGGTTCCGCTCCTTCTCATATCTCGCTCGCTACCTGTTCGAATCCCTTCCCTTATTAAGCAAAAAGACAGAATAAAATTCTGTCTTTTTGCTTAGCGGAGAAGGAGGGATTCGAACCCTCGGTAGGAGTTAGACTCCTACAGCAGGTTAGCAACCTGTCGCTTTCGACCACTCAGCCACCTCTCCATAGGTTTATTTAATTGTTTGTGTGCTCTATAAATCAGTGTCAGTAAGTGTCGCTTTCGACCACTCAGCCACCTCTCCATAGGTTTATTTAATTGTTTGTGTGCTCTATAAATCAGTGTCAGTAAGTGTCGCTTTCGACCACTCAGCCACCTCTCCATAGGTTTATTTAATTGTTTGTGTGCTCTATAAATCAGTGTCAGTAAGTGTCGCTTTCGACCACTCAGCCACCTCTCCATAGGTTTATTTAATTGTTTGTGACTCTCCAAACTTTTTATTTTTTATGTTATAATCACTATATAAAATATAATAAGCCTTGTCAAACAAAAAATATTAAAAATATGGCACAAAATGAAACAAATTATATAAAATGGCAAATTCCAAACTACCGCAAACCGGAACGTAATAAGAACTGGTATATAGGGGCCAGCATATTTATCTTCGTGGCTCTTTTCTTCTGTTTTTTTACAATCACCAGCTGGCGTTTAGTCTTCTTAGGCCATAGCGCAAACTTCCTTTTTGCCTTAATAATTATCATTTCCGCCATAATCATGATAATTAACGAGAACCAACCCGTTAGCATGTTAGATTGCGAATTGGGCCCAGAGGGCTTTAAACTCGCCGGTCGTTTATATGAGTACGGTGAATTAAAGGATTTTTCCCTAATTTATAAACCGAAAGAAAGCTTAAAAACCCTTTACTTTGAATTTAACAGTTCTGTTAAACAAAGACTCTCGATTCCTCTGCGCAGTCTTGATCCCTTAACGATTCGTAATTTTTTATTAAAATACTTAAAAGAAGATTTAGATCGAACTGATCCGCCCTTATCCGAACAGTTGACGAAACTGCTAAAACTATAATAGAATAAGAACAGCCCGCAATTGTTTTTGTTATAGGCTAGCCTTAAGCATCCATCGTTCAACGGATAGGACGTAAGCTTGCGGAGTTTAAAATCCAGGTTCGATTCCTGGTGGATGCACATTTTAAATTAATAATTTCTGATTATTAATTTCACGACTTTATGTTTAGTCTTAATTCACCCTTAGAGGAACTAAACCGTGTCGGCAAAACTAACGCTAAATTATTGAAAAAATTAGGTCTCGCAGACGTCGAAGACCTACTTTTTTATTTCCCTTTTCGCTATGAAGATTATAGCCAAAGTTTAAAGATTGCCGATTTGGTCGCCGGACAAAAAGCGAATATCAACGGCACTGTTGAACTTATTCAAAATAAAAAAAGTTTTAAGCGACGCATATTTATTACCGAAGCGCTTATTAGCGACCATGCCTACCGGCAGGCAGGTGAAAGTGAAACAATAAAAGTTATCTGGTTTAATCAGGCCTTTTTAACAAAAACCCTTCATGTCGGTGATAATATATCTCTTTCCGGATTAGTAACGGAAAATAACGGCCAGCTCGCTTTTGTTTCGCCGCAATATGAAAAGATTTATGATAATAAGTTAGTAAATACTCAAGGCCTGGTTCCGAATTATCACACTACGGAAAAGTTAACCCAAAAACAGATTCGTTTTTTGTTAAAACAAATTATTGATTTGAGTTCAAACGTTGAGGACTGGCTTCCTTTAGTAATTCAGAAAAAATTAAATTTATTAAGCCTCTCTGAAGCGCTCTATAAAATTCATTTTCCAAAAACAGAAGACGAGGCTTCTGCCGCACAACGCCGCTTGGCATTCGATGAGGTTTTTTTATTAGCCCTTAAAGCGCAGCTGGTTAAAAAAGAACTAAAGAAGAGAAAGGCTCAGCCGATTATTTTCCAAGAAAAAACGACGAAAGAGTTTGTCGATTCTCTACCATTTAAATTAAGCGATGCCCAGAAAAAAACGGCCTGGGAAATTATTAAAGACTTAGGCAAAGAAACGCCGATGAACCGTCTTTTAGAAGGCGACGTCGGCAGTGGTAAAACACTGGTCGCAGTTATGGCGATTTTAAACACGGCTTTAAACAAAAAACAAAGCGCCTTAATGGTTCCGACCAGCATTTTAGCCACTCAACATTTTAATTCCTTAAACCGTATTTTAGCTCCCTATAATTTCAAAATCGGTTTAATGACCGGTACAAAAAAACCGGCGGATTATAGAGACTTAGATATCATTATCGGTACGCATGCTTTAATTCAAGATAAAGTTAAATTTGATAATTTAGCTCTTGTCGTGGTCGACGAACAGCATCGTTTCGGCGTTGAACAGCGCCAGAAATTATTAAATTATGAAGATGATAATAAAACGGATAAATTAACACCGCATTTTTTATCAATGACGGCGACACCGATTCCCCGCTCTTTAGCTTTAACTTTATATGGTGATTTGGACTTGTCGATTATTGATGAAATGCCTCTCGGTCGTAAAAAAATTATTACAAAATTAGTAAAAGAAGAAAACCGCGCTTTAGCTTATGAATTTATCCGCAAAGAAATTAAAAATGGCCGTCAGGCTTATGTTATTTGTCCGATGATTGATGAGTCCGATCGCCTTGGTGTTAAGTCGGTTAAAGCGGAGCATCTAAAATTAGATCAGGAAATATTTCCGGAATTATCGGTCGGACTCTTACACGGGAAAATGAAAAGTAAAGAAAAGGAAGTGGTCATGCAAGATTTTTTAGCCGGTAAAATTTCGGTAATCGTTGCGACTTCTTTAATCGAAGTCGGCATCGATGTGCCTAATGCAACCTTAATGATTATTGAAGGCGCTGATCGCTTTGGCTTAGCGCAACTTCATCAATTCCGCGGTCGTATCGGGCGCAGTGATATTCAATCGTACTGCTTTTTATTTCCTTCGCGGGAAGAAATAAGTAACGAGAAAACTTTAGAGCGCCTTGAAGCATTAACGAAATTTAATGACGGATTTACCCTTTCAAAAATTGATTTAAAACTCCGCGGCCATGGTGAACTTTACGGTTTAGTGCAAAGCGGCTGGCCGGAATTACAAATCGCCTCCGCTCTCGATTTTCAAATAATTAAAGAAGCAAAAGATGAAGCGGAATTACTGCTTAATGAAAGCCCGGATTTAAATAAATACCCTTTATTAAAAAAGAAATTAATAAATTTAGGTTATAAAATACATTTAGAGTAGCTCCTAAAAATATATTTGGACAAGAAAAAAAGAGAGCGTAAACATTTGTTGTTACAATCTCTCTTTTTTTTGCACTTTTGGTGCAAAGATTTTATTAGGCTTTTGTTTCTTTTTTTCTCCAGAAAAACAGCAGACACGTTACAGATGCAACGACAAGCCATATTCCTATCCAACCGGGATGCGGAGTGTGGAGCCAGTTATCGGAAATAAAATTATCCGACATTTCAGCTGGCAACACCGGTTGGCTTGGAGATAACCACCCTAAACCTAATACTACTATTATACAAAACAACGCAATCAGCCATAAAGCCTTAAAGAAATCTGTCATGATAAAAAATTTTAAAGATTAGTTAATTGTTAGATTGTCTCAAGCCCTTTATTTAAGGGGTTAGGATAATCTAACAATTGGCCGAAATGCCTAATTTCAAAGAACAATTTAACTAAGTTAATTATACCACAACATTTAACTATTGTCAATAGCTAATAAATATACCTTTATTCACTGGCCTAAACAACGATATTGATAAGCTTTTTCTCAATATAGATAATTTTCTTAATTTCTTGCCCATCAATCAGCTTTTTAACCTTTTCCCTCTCTAAAGCTATCTTTTCGACCCCCTCTTTATTCAAATCGGAAGCAATTGTAATCTCATCGCGAATTTTTCCGTTAACCGAAATACCAATTGTAACCTCCTCCTCCCCTTCGTCAATTAATTTCTGATCATACTCCGGCCAGGTGCTTAAAAAGACTGAGGTCTTATTCCCTAATTCCACCCAAAGCTCCTCGCCAAGATGCGGCGCAAACGGTGAAAATATCGCAATCATTTTTTTATAATCGCTTTCTTTAATCGTGCTCTCTTTTTCTAACTCGTTTGCTAAAATCATTAGCGCGCTGATTGCGGTATTAAATTTAAAATTCTCAATGTCCTCGGAAACTTTTTTAACAGTGCAATTAACTAAACGATTTATTTTTTTGTTTTCCGGTGCGCTATCAGAAACCTTAAATTTTAATTTCCAGAATTTATCTAAAAAGCGGCGTGAACCCACAACCCCCTTTGTATTCCAAGCGATGCTCTGCGAAAAAGGGCCCATGAACATTTCGTAGACTCTTAGAGCGTCGGCGCCGTAATTATTTATAACTTCATCAGGATTAATGACATTATTCCAGCGCTTGCTCATCTTTCTGCCGTCATCGGCTAAAATTAAGCCGACATGAACTAATTTCTTAAAAGGTTCTTTGGTTGAAACAACACCGATATCAAATAAAAATTTATGCCAGAAACGCGCATATAATAAATGACGCGTCGCATGCTCCGCTCCACCGACGTAAAGATCGACCGGCATAAAATGACGCTCTAATTCTTTGTTTACCAATTCCTTATCGTTCTTCGGATCAATATATCTTAAATAATACCAGCTTGATCCGGCCCACTGCGGCATCGTGTTTGTTTCGCGTCTGGCCGGCCCGCCGCACTTCGGACATTTTGTATTAACCCATGCCGCGATTGTGGCGAGCGGTGATTCGCCCGTTCCGGACGGCTCGTAATTTTCAACATCGGGTAGCTTTAATGGTAATTCACTTTCCGGAACCCCGACTGTTCCGCATTTATCGCAATGAATAATCGGAATTGGTTCACCCCAATATCTTTGTCTTGAGAAAACCCAATCGCGCATTTTATAATTTACTTTTTTACGGCCTAATTTTTCTTTTTCTAAATAAGCGGTCATTTTTTGTCTCGCCTCTTCCGAACTTAAGCCATTATAAATATCGGAATTAATTAGAACGCCATCGTCAGTTGTCGCTTTTTCGCTTTCTGTCTCCGCTTTTCCATCTTCCAACTTACCATTAATATTTTTTATAACTTCTTTAATTTCTAAATTATATTTTTTTGCAAATTCATAGTCTCTTTCATCATGAGCCGGAACGGCCATAACCGCACCAGTACCATAAAACCCTAAAACATAATCGGCCACATAAACCGGTACTTTTTCTTTAGTAAATGGATTGATCGCTTTAATTCCCTTTAACTCAATTCCTTTCTTATCTTTTTGTAAGTCTGTTCTTTCTAACTCGGTTTTGTTTTGCGCTTTAATTACATAATCATTTACTTCTTCGTAATTTGAGATTTTATCTTTTAATGTTTCTAATAATTTATGTTCCGGGGCAACGACGACATAAGTCACACCATAAACCGTATCGACTCTCGTCGTGTAGACTTCAATGACTTCCTCGCTATTTTCTAAGGCAAATTTGAATTCTGCGCCTTCACTGCGCCCGATCCAGTTTCTCTGCTGTTCAATAATAAAATCTTCCCAGTCTAAATTTTCCGTATCTAAATCGTATAAAAGGCGATCGGCGTAATCCGTCATTCTTAGAACCCACTGACGAAGCTTTCTTTGAATTACTTCCGAACCGCAACGCTCGCATTTTCCATTCTCCAAATCTTCGTTCGCCAAGACGGTCTTACAGCTCGGGCACCAGTTAACTGGTTCATCGGATTCAAAGGCTAAACCTTTCTCAAACATTTTTAAAAATATCCATTGTGTCCATTTATAGTAATCCGGATCAATCGTATTTATTTCTCTATCCCAGTCATAGGTAAAACCGAACATTTCTAACTGATTTTTAAATTTCTGAACATGTTCATGAACAAAAACACTCGGATTGATTTTATTTTTAATCGCGTAATTTTCCGCCGGTAAACCAAAAGCGTCCCAACCCATCGGATGTAAAACAGAAAAGCCCTTAAGCATTTTGTAGCGCGCTGAGATATCGGTCGCAATATAACCCTTTGGATGGCCGACGTGGATACCGGAACCGGAAATATAAGGAAACATATCAAGAGCGTAATATTTCTGCTTATCGGTCGAGTTTGAAACTTTATATAAACCGGAGTCATTCCAAATCTTCTGCCATTTTTTTTCGATCAATTTTGGTTCGTAGTTTTCGTTAATATTATTCATAATCATTTTCTTACATGTAAATTATATTTTACCTGTAACTATTCTTATTATTAATCTATTTTAACCATAATTTAGCCATAAGTCCAGTAAACAGCAAATTTTGGCCTATAAATCAATAATTATTGCTATTGACAGAATCTTAATAAAGCATTAATATCAGAATATGTTATTTCGTGAATTTAAAGTTCTTTTTTTAAACATATTTTTTTAACCTAAAAAAATTTAACGCATGAGAAAAAGTGGTTTATTGACGGCCTACTTTGGGAAAGTTGAAGTAGCCATCGAGGGTAGTTTTAGTCTAATTTCTAAAGGGTTTATGGTTGAAATCGTCGGAATAGGGGGAAATGTTCCTCGTCAATCAATTTCCATTTGGGAACTAAGTTTTCAAAGCCTGGAAATGGCTGAAAGTGTGTTCGATTCCTGCTTCGGGATTACGTCTGAGCAGGCCGCAAAAATCGACAGCGCCAAAGGCATTTTGAAAACGCCCGTGGAGATAAAATACGAAAAAGAAGGATCTCTCGCCCAATAAGGATACTTCTTAGAATGTATTAAAAACCAGCCCTTAAAAAGCTGGTTTTAATTTTGTCTAAAAATATAAAAGCAAAGTTATCTTTATTTTATCAGCGCAATCAAATCGCTCAAATTTTTTACTTTGGTTAATTTTAATTTTCCGGCCTTAACTTCAACATCGGGAATAATCGCCGTCTTAAAACCTAAGCGCTCCGCCTCTTTTAAGCGCATCTCTAGTCGCGAAACATTTCTAACTTCCCCGCCGAGACCGACTTCGCCTAAAACAATTGTTTCCCGGGAAAAATATTTATCTTGATTTGAAGAAATGATCGCCGCACAAGCCGCTAAATCTAAAGCGGGGTCGCTAATTTTTAAACCACCGACAATATTTAAAATAATATCTTGCGTCGTTAAATTTATTTTTGTCCGCTTTGAAATTACGGCGCTTAAAACACTTAAACGATTTAGATCAAAACCGCTCGTCTTTCTTTGGGGATAACCAAAAACGGTTTTCGACACTAAGGCCTGTAAATCAATTAAGAATGAGCGGCTCCCTTCGATAACACAGCCGATAACTGAACCGGAAACGTCCGCCGTGCCGTTATCAATAAAAATCAGACTCGGATTTTTTACTTCTTGAAAACCGGAACCGGTCATCTCAAGGACGCCAAGCTCATTTACCGAGCCGAAGCGATTTTTTGTCGCGCGCAGTAAACAATAATTGTTATTATTCTCATTTTCTAAATATAAAACCGTATCGACAATATGCTCTAAAGACTTCGGCCCGGCCACGGCGCCATCTTTGGTAATATGACCGATTAAAATTACCGCGATATCATTTTCTTTCGCGAGTTCTAAAAATTTAATCGCCGCCGCCCGAATTTGCGAAATTCCGCCGGCTTCGGACGGAATTAAACTTGAGTAAACGGTCTGAATCGAATCAACGATCAATAAAGTCGGTTTAACTTTTAAAGCCGAAGAAAATATTTTCTCGACGTTTGTCTCGCTAATAAATTTTAGATTATCAAGTCGGCAATTTAAGCGCATTAAGCGATCCTTCACTTGCGCGGCCGATTCTTCCCCGCTGACATATAGAGTCTCGCCCTTAATCGCGGTCGCAATCTGCGCGACTAAAGTCGACTTCCCGATTCCCGGCTCCCCGCTTAATAAAATTAAAGATCCGGGAACAACACCGCCGCCTAAAACACGATCGATTTCTAATATATCGGTTTTATATCTGACTAAAGACGAAGCTTTAATTTCATTTAAATCAATAATATTCGCCCCGCCGATTTTTTTGATGATTTCATTTTTCGCGTCTTTATTATCTTGAATCTGCTCGCTTAAAGTTCCCCAAGAGCCGCACTCTAAACAACGCCCACTCCATTTTGGAAATTGGGCGTCGCAGTTTGAGCAACTATAGATCGTTTTTAAATTATTGGCCATATCGGAATAATTACTTTATAAATTTAAGTTTTATTTTCGACCTACTTTCTATTTTTCCCAATAAGCGCGATCGACTAGCCACTGCCCACCCACTTTTTTAAAATCTAAATCTAATTTCTGAATATAGGCCGGATTAGAATTACTGACCCCGGTGCTCTCCTGGCGTTTAGTAGTGACAATTATTTGCGCTTGGCCGTTCGCATCGTCAAATTTTTTAATTTCACTGGTTAAGGCATTAGTGGTAATTCCATAATAAGCGGTTTGTTGAGACGAGGAAGCTTTTAAATCGGCGACATACTTATCCGACCAGTCCTGCATATTTTTCGTCATCGTTAATTTTGCGTCCACAAAATTATTATAGCTCGACTGATTAGAATAAGAACCGAGCCGCTCCGCAAACGCCATGGCAATTTTTGCGACATCGCTGCCGTTTATTTTATGCGGCGCCTCTTTACTTAGATCATAAGTTAAATTCGGATTACGAGGCGTTTCGGCAACGCTGCTGGTCCCGTTATTTGTTCCTGACGGCAGTTGACTATTTGTTACCTGATTAACGTTCGTAAGCGCCGGAGTATTAACTTTATTTTTGAAAAAACCGAAATATATAATGACAATTAAAATTAAAAGCCCGATTCCAATTATGAGCAGGCCGATTTTTTTTCGGTTATCTTGTTGCATATTATTAAATATTATAAATATTATAAAAAAAATTCATTACACCGTTTCAGTCTCGTTATTTTCATTATTTTCATTGCTCTCCTCAAATTCCTTTTTTGCCTCCTCAATTTCTAAAAGCTGGCGCGGATCGGAAGTGATTAACTGATCCTCCGTATACGAAGCAACCACTTTCATCGCCACATGTTTATTACCGGCAAAAAATATGCCTTCACCGACGCCGCATTCAAGCAATAAAAACTTCTCACCTTCGGTTAAAAGGAAAGTTTTCTGAACTAAATCAATCGCTGCCGGAGACTGTTTTAAAAGAATCTGCAAAGAGGAATTAGTGACAATCGCTTGGCCGTAAGGAGAAGTCAAAAAGTCGTTGACGTCTTGAGTAATTGTCGTGACGCCCAAATAATATTTACGGCAGCGCTTAACGAGCGCAAAAATAAACTTGGCGCTATCTTCATGCTGCATCATCCACCAAGCTTCGTCAATAACGAGAATACGCTTCTTCATCTCGCTGCGGACAATATTCCAAATATAATTAACAATCGTATAAATCGCAATCGGACGAAGCTCGTCTTCTAAATCGCGAACCGAAAAGCAAACGAGCTGGTTATTCATCTCGACATTAGTCGGATTATTTAATAAGCCGGCGAAAGTCCCTTCCGTAAATTTTTTCAAACGCAAACCTAAATCCGCGCCGCCTTCCATTCCGTCTAAAACCTGACCGAAGTCGGCCATCGTCGGCGACTCAATCTTACTTAAATCAGAATCGGGCGTAATATCTTTTTTCGCGTAAGTTTCGAGCAGGGCGCGATCAACGAGCGAATCTTCGTCGTAAGTAAGATTGCCGAGCATTAAACGAACCAAACCTTTTAAAGTAATCACGGCACTGCGAATAATATCTTTCGGCTTGGCTTCCCCGCCGACCGAGCGCGGCAAGTCAAAAGGATTAATTTTATTTTCACTCGATAAAGAAATATTAACATAGGTTCCGCCCACCGCTTCCGCCAAATGTTTATATTCATATTCCGGGTCGATAACGATCACATCCGCACCGAGCATTAAAGAACGTAAAATTTCGAGTTTAATCGCATAACTTTTTCCCGCTCCGGAGGTCGCAAAGACAACTGAATTAGCGTTCTGCAAAGAAAAACGATCAAACAAAATTAAGCTATTATTATGGCGATTAATACCATACAGAATTCCCCGATCGCTGGTCAGCTCAGACGAAATAAACGGAAAAGATGAGGCAATCGGCGATGAATTCATGTTAAAGGTAATATATAATTCATCGTTGCCTAAAGGCAAGGTCGAATTAAAACCTTGCTCGGCTTGATAATAAACCCGGCGCGAATAAACGAGGCGGGAACCAAAAATATCTTCGACTTGATCAGACAACTTATCAAGATTATCGACCGAGTCGGCATATAAAGTAATATAAAGAGCGAATTGAAAGAATTTTTCCGTTCCTTGGGTCAGCGCGTCGCGCAAATATTCGATATCGCGCAAAGCGGTTTCCCGAAGCGGATCGCGGGCGGCGCCTTTTTCAGAATCCGAAATAATCTGCGCCTCTAAGGTACCGACTTTATTTTTAAGCTGTTTTAAAACGATGGCTGATTTAACGGGATAAAAAAACATCGAAACGTCAAAGGTAAAGTTCAAATTAATAATCGGTGCGAACCAGCCGACCGAAATGTAACGCGGATAGCTGATGACAAAAATAGTTCTTAAAAATTTATCCCCCAGTCTTAAAAAAGTGGCATCGACCTTGAAACTGGCCGGAGCGATAATATCGCGCACCGATAAAACACCGCGCCGGAAAGCTTTCTCTTCCTCGATAACTTCGCGCGTTAATTCAGGATTATCTTCAATCATCGGCCCTTTTTTAGCGCGGCCAAAAGTTACCGGCGTGGTCAGGGAAATTTTTTTATTTTCTTGTTCTTTACTAAAATCGATCATAAAAATTAATTAGCCGTTTTAATTATTCACCAACTCTTATTTTATCTAAATCGACTAAACTTTGATTTTTCGAAGTTTCCGGATTATAAGTTTTATAATATAATTCAATTAAGCTCTGCGTATCAAGCCGCACCACCGCGACCCCCATTGATTCTAAACCGCCGGCCACGCTGTCGATGCGGCGATCAAGCATTTCCTGGTAGCTCTTAAATGTTTTATCTTTTAATTTAATTATTGTCGCCGGACGAAGCGCTTCGCTAATCAGACTGAAAAAGTTCTTGCGCTTATCGGTTAAAGGGTCATAAGGGACGGTGACATAAAAACGCTTATTCATAATCTTCCCGAGCGAGGTAAGCTCTTGAATGTACTGGATGTAATCAGACGTTTGAATTTTTAATAACTTATTAATTTGTTCTTTTTCTTTCACTTTTAAATATTCTAAATAATTATCGATATCAAGCTCGCGGGACTGGATAACAATTTCGAGGGTAAAGCTTAAATTATTTATAAAACGGACATAAGACTCGATAACCGCGTCCTGTTCGTCTTCGCTCTTTAAGGCAAAATTAATACTCGAAACAAGCAGAACCGCTCTTAAAGTTCCATCCTTCATGACGATCGTATTATCTTTAATTTCGGCAATATCTAAATATTGCTGGGTTGAAACTTTTATTTTATTTTTGCCTAAGCTGTCAGTTGACATAAATTATATTTTTTAATTTTGCTCGCCTTTATAATGGCCTTTAGTATCGACGATTAAAGCCATTTCCGCCAGCCGCGAAGTCTTATAATATTCTTTCGGCTCCGTTTTTACTTCCGGTGTAATATATTCCGCTCTCTTTTCTTGTTCAACCGGCAAGACTTTATTATTCCAAACTCTGATGCGCGGTCTTCTTAGAGTCTGGGTGGCGTTAAGAACAAAAAAATGGAAAGGCCGGCCATTAACTTTTACGAATGAAAAAGTCGCGGCGATAACCAAAACAACAACAGAAATCGTGACAAACAAAGAAAAATCAAATAGCTTATAAGAGGCGGCGACGATTATAGCGGCGCCCAAAAGAATTAAAAACTGCCGGGTCGTAATCGGACCGATAATTTTACTTTCCACATCAATAAATTGAGGAACGGTAAACTGTTGCATACTAATATTTTATTTAAACTGGCTGGCCAATAAATTATCAGAAAACTAATTTGCTGTTTAAACTGACAATCGCTTCAATCTCCTCCATCTTTAAATATTCCGGATTATTTTTCTGATGCTCCAGGGCCGCTTCTTTAAGCGTTAGACCCTTAGAAATCGCCTCCTGACCGATTCGAACATATAAACGGTTAACCGGACTTTGGCGCCAAGCTTTGACGCCGGTTACCATCTTATCATAGCCTTCCTTTTCTAACTGTTTAATTTTATTAAAAATTTTAATAACGGACTCATTCGGCGTTGTTCCTAAACGACGAAAATTTACTACATCTAAATACTGCAATTCCTCAATCGGACCCATTACTTTAGGAACTATCTTGACATCGTGCATGGACGGACGACCGGGAGTTGAGGTTAAGGCCTGTCGGGCCAGACTGGGATGAGGCGGGACAATGGGGGCGGGATTTATCGTCTGTTTCGGAACGGAAATCGGCATTTTTACCGGCGCGGCGGTTTGCGCAATCGGAGTCGGGGTCGGGGTTGGGATTGGAGCTGCTGTTGGTGTTGTGGCTGGTATTGGATTTTGTATCGGCGTCGTGACAACAGGCGGAACAACTTTAAGCGGCGCTGCTATTTTTTTCTCTCCGGCCGGTAAATCTAACAACTCCGGTTTTTTTATCTGCCCGCGGGCAATCATTTCCTTTAAGTTATAATCGGCAATTTTTCCGGATGAGGCCAACTTGCCTTCCGAATTATTTATAATCTGGTCCAAACGACTGCTCGAAGAAATTAACGGTTTATCGGATAAAGTTGAAGCCATCGGACTCGGACTTGGACTAACGCTTAAACTTTTAAATTTTTGCGCTTCACAAACTTTAAAAACACGATCAATTTCCGCCGGGCTTAAATTTAAGCCGCCGCTGACCACCTCTTTTCCTAAAACCGCGCGCGTATCGATTTTAGCTCTTATCCCCTTGAGATAAGTCGCTAAAATATTTTTAAAACGATTAACTAATTCCGAACTTGCTAAAGTTAAGCCGGCTTCCGAAATAATAACTTTAATATCTTTTTCTAAATCAAGCGCGCGAATATCAGACATGATTCCTAAATAATCAGCGACGCCGATAAAAATTTTCTCTTTAAGCTCTGAGCTTAAAGCCTGAGCCGACTCGCGGGTTAATCCACTCTCGCTGATAAAATAATTTACTAAGTTACTGATGGCAATATTTTTAATCATGACCTTCATCACGACCATAGCTAAATCAACCTTATATTTATTTTCCAGTTCCGTTAAAAGAAGCATCGCGCTCGCCGAAGAAACCTGATCGCGCAAGTTTTTTGGAAGATTATTAAATTGTTGCAAGTAATCAAACATGATATGAAAAAACAAGAAAAATAAACAGAGCTTGTCTTATCCTTCTGCTTATTATTTTATCATATTTTGTTTAAAAGAGGAAACCACATTTAATACTTAATATGACTTATATCGAGCTTATATTTGCCTTTAATCGACTAGGAGATTAGTAATCAGGGCAATAATCGAGGTCTTATCTTTTTGGGCGCTGGCGGCGATTAAAAGAGCCAGTGAAGCTAAGGCGGTGTCGCCTATTTTCACCTCCCCTTTCTTGTTAAGGAGGTAATTATTCCTGACCAGAAAGATAATAAATAAAAAGGAAGCGATTCTTTTATTCCCGTCGACGAAGGGTCGATCTTTAATTATGAAATATAGGAGATGGGCGGCTCTTTCGGCAACCGAAGGGTATAATATTTTTCCCGAGAAAGATGACTCCAGTTTTTTAAAAATATCGGCCAAGCTTCCCTTCTTTTCTAATCCAAAATTAGCCGAGGCTCTTTTATCTTTAATCAATTTTAACTTTAATTTATTAATTTCGTCTTTAACATATTCGTAATCCAAAACCTTAATGATCTTCCCCTTCTTTTCAACTTTTAAATCACCCTGATCATACTTTTGTAAAATTACCCAAGCATTGGCATAAGCACTCATGACATATAGGAGCGCCTCGGTTTCCGGCTGATTTAACCTTTTTTCTTCGCTAATACTACGCAAAAAATTAATTGTGTTCGTTAATTCTTTAAGTTTTATTTCTTTGTTTTCTTTTAATCTTTTTTCATTAACAAGATAGCCTTTAACTAAATAATTTTTAATAAGCTGCGTCGCCCAAATACGGAATTGTGTCGCTTGACGCGAATTAACCCGATAGCCGACGGAAATAATCGCATCTAAATTATAAAAAACCGTTTGATATTTTTTGCCGTCCGCGGCAGTATGTTCCATTTTGGAACAGACTGAATTTTGCTTAAGCTCGCCGCTTTTAAAAATGTTTAAAAGATGTTTCGTGATTGCCGGTCGCTCTGTCCCAAATAAAAGCGCCATCTGCGCCTGCGAAAGCCAGATTGTGTCTTTTTCGAGTTTCGCTTCTAAATTAATTCGACCCTCTTTATCTTTATAAATTACGATCTCACGGCTATTTTGCGTCATAATATTTTACAGATGAAGATATATTTATTTTTTATTTAATTTTCCTTCATTATTGATTTAATTTTAAAATTTATTATGATTTTATTCGACAGAAGCTTGATTTATATTTTTCCGGATGATAGGCCTCAAGTCTTTTTATCTCACAAAAAAAACGCTCCGAATCGATAAGTTCTTGCAGCGCCTTTAAATCAACGTGTTGATCATAACCCAAGCAAATCACATCGGGTCGAAATTTTCTAACCAAGTTCCAGCGGTCGTGTTCCTCGCCAAGGATAGCTTTCCCTCGTAAATTAAGACTTTTAAGAGCTTCCTCAACTTTCTGCCGGCGAATATCTTGGCCTTCTTGCGGCAAATGTTTTTTAATTTTTAAAACGTTCGAATCGCGCGCGACGATAACGACCAGTTCATCGCCACAGGCCCCGGCCTGAGTTAGATATGAAAGATGGCCGGGATGAAAATTATCAAAAGTGCCGAAAGCCAGGACGCGCATCTATTTCTTTTTAGAGCCACTAAAACGTTTCATCTCTTGCTGAAGCGCGCGGTATTCTAAACTACCTTCCGGATAATCAAGAATTTCTTTTTCTAACTCAACCAGTTCGTCGGGAATATTTGAATAATCATCTTTAATTATTTCGGGTTGAACGGCCTTAACGGGTGCCGGAGAAACTTTAGATGGCTTGTCATCTTTGATAGACAAAGGAGATTTTCTAACTGGACCATCTTCCTTAATAGACGCGACAGCCGACTTTAAAGTTGATTTAGGTATCTCGCTAGTCGCCGCTTTTTCAAACGGAATAACTTGCCAGTTTTCGAGCGGTAAATTTCCCATACTGTCCGGGAAGAAAGACAAGTTACGATATAACTTTAAAAGCTGGCCGACTAAATGCTTCTGTTCCGAATTTAATTTTTTCGTATTAACCGAATTGCTCAAATATTGAGCTAAAACTACGCCGCTAAAAAATTCGCTGCCGTTAGTTTTAATAAAATCACGAAGATAATTTGCGACTGTTCCATCAACTTCTCGATCTTCAAAATTGATCCGATTTTCGGAAATTTTTTCTTGATTAGAATATAGAGCGTCTTCGAGATCTTTTTTGAAATTTTCATCTTTAAGAAGCTCAATTAGGGTTTCATTATAGTCTTCTATAATTTCTTCAAAATCAGCCGGGGATTCTAAGGTGTCCAATAAGGCCTCTTTAAACAATTCAATTGCTGACTTTTTCTCCGCCTCTAGATCAGCTGGAGCATTGATCGGATCATCTAGATCGATAAAACGAGAAGTAGGATTATTTTCCACTTTTTTATTAGTAGCTTGTGTGTTTAAGGCTGATTTCAAAGGCTTTTCATCTTCTTCGCTATAAAGCTTTCGCTCTTTTTCAAGAGCTATCCTTTCCTCCATAACCCTTCGACCATAGCCGGTTAAATCAGCATTGTTTTTCGAAAGATAAGAAAGAATCTCACCTTTAAAATAATCATCGGCAATAAGAAGCTTTAAGCCGGCAATATCTAATGCTAACAGATGGGCCTTATCGGCCGCTAATTTTAATTCGCCAGCAAGCTTAGCTTCTAAGTTATCAATCTTTAAGGTTTTTAAATAAAGATCATTCGTAAAACCAATAAATAAACTTTGTTGTTTGTCGTCTAAATTATACTTCGCAGCGATTTCTCTATTAATAAGCGCGCCAAAAGAAGAAAATAAAACATCTTGTACTTCGGACGGTAATTTTTTTATTTCTTCAATATAATCCATAATAATTTTGATTAACTAAATGGTTCTAAGATTTGACTTATTTAGCTTTTAGCGAGGAATTGGTTTTATTACTCCAAGAATATTACTAGCCTTAATTTCGTCTTGTTTTTTACGATTTTCCTCGATAGTTTTGTCGAGCGCGTTAACCGCACCAATTAATCTCTTAACTAAGTCCGGGTTTGAGCCAGATCTTTCCAAGGAAACAATATTGCTTACTTCAATACCCTTCGCCATTGACCGACTGATACTATCAACAAGATTATCATTAGTGCCATTTTTCTTAAGCTGATCGGTATCAAAATTACCAAGCCAGGAAGGTTTCGCGATAGAAAAGAATTTTTGCGTTGCTTCTTCATCTAAATTACCATCCTTATCGCCGAAGGCATTCTTCATATCCCCCGAGGTTCTGGCAATAAGTTTTGCCCATTTATTTAGTTCGTCAGTCGCTGAATCATATAAAGGCTTGCCATCATTTACATCTTCATTTTTAGCCGACAAAAAAGCGCCATTAACATTATTTCGATACATTGAACTCTTTGAGGATAGGCGACTAATATTGTCAGCAAAATCGACTCCAGAATAGCTGCTTAAAGTCTTCATGAGTTCTTTACTGGTATAAGCGCTGCTGTCTAGACCATAGCCATCAATTTTACCCTCATCCATTCCTCTCTTAAAGGTCGCTTTTCCTGCATCATTGTCGAGATTATGGTTAAGATGAGCACAAGTTTTATTAACCGCTTCGTTAAACTTCTTTAGAACAACCTCATTATTTCCAATCAGAGCCTTAGCATTGTTAACGTCTTGGCGCCCTGTGGTATGATTGTTATTCTTGAAACCATTCTTTATCGCTAAAGTCATCGCCGCCGCCAAACGTCTATTCTTATTTACTGAAGAATCATTCATAATGCGCTTAAGCTCCGTTGTTGAGGCACCGGACGCTTCGAGTATTTTCTGTTGTTCGTCCTGTTTCTTTTCTTGATTTACATTCCTTAAAGCATTGGCGTTAGTCATTCCGTTACTCATTCCGGCTTTAAATCGCGCCGTTGTATCGCTCATCTTTTCAATTTCATACCCATCTTCGCCCTCTTTCTTGCCTTTACGCTTAGCCGTATCACCATTTTTATTTACATACCTATTTGTTTCTTCGTCATATTCAAATTCTTCACCTTTTTCATCTTTATAAACTTTATTAGTATATGCTTCATAAATTCTTTTATCCTCTTCTTTTTTATTTTTCTTTTCCTCTTTTTTACTAGTTCTTTGTTCTGTTTTTTCAAAATTCTTTACTTCTTTATCGGACATTTTTGTCACATCTTTACCATCTAATCCTGTGGCGGTGTTCCCTTTACGGTCTTCATATTTGCCATTTACGCTATTATAATTATATTCTTTACCATTCTTTCTATAAGTTCCGTCCTTAAAAGCATCATATCTTGCCTTCTCTTCTTCTTTTTGTTTTTCTGTTTTTGGATTTTTACTAAAACCACCAACAACAACGTTTTTAGCACCTTTGAAAGTTCCCCTAACGCCTCCCTTGGCGGTTTCATAAACTAAGTCAGACTTAGCTTGTATTTTCTCCTTAGTTTTTTTCTGCCAATCTCCGTATCTTCTTTTCGCAAAATTATATCCAGACACAGCTCCGACCGCTCCACCGACGCCGCGGACTGTCGCTTTGCCCATCTTATTGATTCGACTCATCCCCGCGCTCGCCGCGCTTCCGGCCACACCGCCGATTTCTTGCGTGATTTTCATGCCGCCTAAAAGCAAACCGATGGCGACAATAAATTTAATCATGACGTCTGAAGTGCCAAAAGGAGCCGTGCTTGAAGCTTGTCCCGAATTTATAGAAGTTGCCCCGCTTTTAAAATCCGGATCAGCCACTCCAGGGGCAAAAGTATTGTTGCTAAATGTCGTTAAAGAAGTAAAAGATAACCAAATAAAAAAAGCGAGAACCGGGCCGACAATCAGATTTTGCGTAAACTGCGACCACCATTGACTCGCGTATTTTTTTCCGGCCGGAAAAGCGGACATTAAATAAGCGATCGGCGATAAAACGATATAAATCCAAAGCATGACAATCCGCATCGCAATCATCGCCAGCATCGCCGAAATAACGATAATCGAAATAATAACGTAAATAACCGACAAGACTAAAGCAGCCGCTACTTCATAGTCGGTAATATTACCGTTTTTTTGGATTGATTCCCAGTTTGTAATACCCAAGGCAGTGGTTAAATTCGCGCCGGCGACATCCTTAAAAGAATTAACGAAAGTCAGCATCACAATTTGCGCCGCATCGATTAATAGGCCGCAAATTGTTTTTGAAAAATTAATTAAGATCGCCATTAATATTAATTTCGGCAACCATTTCTTATAGTTGTATTCTTCAATTCGTAAAATAGTCGCGAAGGCGATAATTAAAAGAACAAGGACAAAAAACATGTTGCAGACATCACGCACAATCACCCAGCCGTTAATAACGACCTGAGACTGAATAAAACCGTTATACTGAGCGAAGTAAACCAGAAGCCCCATTATCTTTATTAATATCCAGCCGAGAGAGGAAACAATCGCGCTACAAATCCCCTGCAAGAGATCCAGCCCCCAATCCGCACGAGCCGGGCTGATTAACAAAAAAATTGAAGCGATTACCAGACTTAAAGATAAACCAATTATTTTTTTATTTGCTTTTAATTTCATTTGAGAAATATTAATGAATCTATTTTATTTTAAAGTATTGTCATTTATTTAGATGATACTATTCCTAATAAAGTCTTCCAGATATAGCCGAATGCCGTAAAAAAAGCGGCAATTGGATTAGCAAATATTTTTAATATAGCCCCGACAACCATTAAAGCCGCGATAACAATCATTAAACAACCAAGATTCAAGCAAGCGACACCCATCCCCTCGACAATACCGATCTTTTTCCCTAATTTCTCCGCTTCTTTAAACTGGGTTTGCTTTAAAGCGTCGGGAATCCATTCCATTCCAAGTTTGGGGAACATTTTATTGCCAAAAACGAGCGACGAAAAAACATGAATATCAATCCAAATTAAAGTTAAGCCCCAACTCGTCACTAAATTTTCCCAAGCGGCTTTTAACAAACCACTGGTCATCGAATTAACCGCATTCGGCTGCATGTCCTTAAAAGTTTTTTCCTCCGCCCTAATTCTTTCCAGGTTCGCCTCATCTCGACTAATTTCTGCTTGGCGTCTTTCTTCGTTAAGCTGGCCGATCCGATCAATACTGGTCTGTTCACTATTTTCCGGGCCTTCATTTTCATAACTTTCCGCTTCGTCATCTTCCGGGTCAGCGACGCCTATCTCATCCTCCATTTGGTTGTCGTTTTCGTAAGCCATACCTATTAAAATATGTGTCTATTAATTTAAATTATACACTAGCCGAAAATATTTTAATAGTTTTGTTTATCTTTTAGCTTGAATAACCTTGGTAAAATCCCCAATTATCAGTAATTTTAATTTTAATAATTACGTTTACAAGGGGTCCGGCCTGATTATAATAATGATAGAAGACGTGCGGCGTATTGATTGAAGGTTTCGCGTCTTGGCCGGTAATAACCTGATTAGTATTATCACCCCAGTCAATCGAAATCTCTTTTAACGGCTGCTGCTCCGCATCAATTATAGAATTAAAATCAAGTTCATAGATACCTCTTTGCGTAATCTTATAAGCATTAGAATCTAATGGAATCTCAGTGTTGCCTAATTTTAGTTTTACATTAGTAACATTAGGATAAATCGCGCAGAAAGAGACATTGTCATCGGGTCTGGTCGATGGTTTACACTTAGCGATTGGGTTTATGCCTAGTCTGCTGAAATCATAAGGATTGGCACTATCAGCCGAATATGATTGCGTATTGTAGTTATAGGAGTAAGAAGAATACTGCTTTAAGAATAAGGTCTTTAAAATATTTAAATAATCTGGTTTTGGATCGCTAGTGCCATTTAAACTCTTATACCAAAGCGGCATACAGATTCCATAACCGCCGGCACCGCAAGTTTCCTGATTAAGATTAAAACCGGAAAAAGAAGTATGCAAATAATCAACTAGGCAGTAGACATCCGGATTTAAACTGCATGATCCAATATTTGAGCAACCGTCTCCCTGGCAACCGTAAGGTCGGCCGGCAAAGATGCTTTCGTTTTCTTGAGCGGAATACTGATTGCGCAGTTTTACGGTTTCACTACTTAACAAGTCAGTATCCGAAGGTAAAGTAGCCGCTCCAAAAGGAATATTTTCACGATTTCGCCCATAACGAGAAAGAGCATAAGCGTTAGAATCGGACAAACTCTTTAAACTATCCTCTCTGGCCGCGTAAGTATTGTCGTAAAGTAAGGGCGTTTGATTAGCCAGCAAACTGCTGGTGGCAAAGTTTTTTGATTCATCTAAGCTGGTGCAACCCTGAGAACTTAAACAGGCAGTTGCAAATGAGGAAAATCCGTCATATAGACCCCAGCCCTCGGAAAATGTTTTACCTTTGCAATTACCAGCGTCATATCCGTCATCTCCAAGGGTGACTGTATTTGTTGGTATTAATATTTTACTTTGATCAGGAACGCAAAATATTTTTGTATAATGCGCTGAACCATCTCCATGATGGCTAATCCACTCAACATAATTATTATCATTAAAGATAACACCATCGGTTAAACCAGTCTGACATTTTTGAGTAGTTTGTTCACAACTCTCAGGACCGCTGGTTCCACCCGGTTTATCTAAAATTTTAAAACCGACTCTTTTTTCAACTAATTGCAGATTTCCGCCATAGCCAAGGAAGAACAAAGGCGTCGAAGCCGGATAAATAGAAGCACTGCTAATTCGGTTGCTCCAAGCCATATTACTGCCATTATCACTGACCACCTGTGAAAAACTATCGCAAGTAAAGCGGAAATTTTTGCTCTGGTCAGAACCGGAAATTAATTTTAGACCGGACTCGTCAACTGGCGGATTATTATAGTCGTAAACCCGAACCGCCGGGTCGGCATTTTTTGACTCGCTATTTGATAGACCATTGTAAGGATACCAACCATCAGACGAGGATATAATACCTGAAGAATCACTACTATCCCCAGTCTGATGAAAGACTCCTTTCACGGCGAGTATAGGGGGTGTTGTGGTCTGTTCATTTTGAGAATCTACCTCGATATTAGTAGCAGCTGTATCGGAAGACATTACAGTTACTGTGCCGCCTATTGCTTTAGGGACACACCAATAATCATAATAGCAAGCTTTTCCATTATCATTGCCATGATGGTAGGAAAACAAAACATAATCCGATTCGCACCTTGAACTATCTGACAAAAACCCATTAATATCACCATATTCCACATCCGGACAAGATTTTCCGATATTATTTGTACTAACAAACGGAATATGATAAGCCACCCTCTTCTCAACCAAACTAAAGTTTCCATTAACCTGCGTGCAATAACTAAGCGGGGCAACACCGCGATAGCCTTCAAGAGCTTTGCCGGTTTGGGCGGAATTAATGTGATCAACCGGGTACCATAATGAACAAACGCTCGGATTCTTTAAATCGTGTTCTAAACAATAACCCTCTAAACCGTCTTTGGCGAGGCTGTCGCTGCAAGTTAAACTTGAAGTTTCCGGATATAAACGACATTCTCGGGCAATATACTGGCCATCGCCGGTATTCAAAACTGGTTCGATATTTAAATCATCAAAGTAAACTGCCCCTGATTGATCAGTGCCGTCCGTGCCTAACTCAACCCGGTAAACAAGATTGCTATCGGATCCAGTCTTAAATGAAATAATTTTTCTCTCCCAACCGCTATTAGCCGTAATCGGACCATTCGTTCCGTTATTTGTATTTGACAAAAGTGTGAAATTAGAACTAGTATCTTTAATATTTTTAGACTTAATATAAACCATTCCCGCCACGCCAGACTTTTTAGTATTGACTAAGAAATTTAAATAATATGTCGTATTAGCCGCTAAATTAGTGCCGGATCCGGCCACTTGCGGCGAAATTAAATATCCAGAAGGAACTTTAAGATAGGTCGTGCCGTGCGCCGGATAATCAGTCGGCGCCGGATTACCAGTCGTCGTGTCGACTTTTTCCTTAACCAATAACTCTTTAGCCATACTCTTATTACTAGGAAAGCTGCAAGCCCCGCCACTAGCAAGAGCACAGCTTAAAGTCGGAACTAAATCTTCAAAATCATAATGAAAATCTGAATTAGAACCAACTTCTTTCATCTGTCCGAAATAATAATTGCCAAGTAAAGAATAGCCGCTGGCATTTTTATCTTTATTAACGTCGAAAATTCTTGTTTGGTTAGAACCCGTGCTGACAAAATTAGCGCATTGCTTATTATCATCGCTTAAACGATCGCATTCGCCCACGGCATAACAAGTCGGTGCGGTTGCCCCCGGTTCCAAAACAGAAGTCACACAACTCAACCATTTTGAACAGACGCGATCCGGCTGAACTTTAATTAAGGTATTGGCGTTACAAGATCCGGCAACATTAGGTTGACAATTTGGGGGAGGTGTTCCAATAGAAGTGGAAGTAGCCGAAAACGGTAAAGCGGAAAAAGCATTTTGATTATTAATGCTTACCGCCTCCCTTTCATTAAATAAGACACAACCCTGGTCAGTATTTACTTGCCCATTGCAGACTTTAGTATTATTAGCGTCAATATTAGTCTTTAACTGATAATCGACTATAGCCGGTTTAACAATAATTGTTTTATGCTGATCCGGACCATTTAGTGTCGCGGTGATTGGCGTATTGGAATTAGGCGTATAGAACATTAGAGAATTAGCGGCACTGTTAACGGTTAAATTACTAGTTGCACCGCCCAAAACATTCAAATTCGATAATACTTGAACCTGAATTCCTGTTGGAAATGTTAGAGTAGCGCTACCGGCAGAATAACCGGCGTCGTATTCGACATCAAAAATATAAAGCTTATTGGCGTCTAGCGTAATAGTTTGGCTTCCGCCACTCCAGCCATCCGTTATTCCCCCAATAGCTTGAAAATCCGGATTAACCACCAGATTCGAAGTATAAGAGCTAATCGGATCAATATATTCGGTACAACTTGATTCCTTGGAGTCACATAAACCAACTTGAGCCGGGGTCGTAATTTGATTTCCCGTCCCGCCCAGACCAAAAGTTCTTGTACCCGCAAGGTCACAAGCATAATCAGTATTATCAAGAACACAGGTGCCGCCCGCTGTTAAACAATCCGCGTCGGTAACGCAATTCGTGGTCGTAAAGGCATTATTAACCTCACAATGTTTAACCGGACTCTGATACCAGCTCTTATCCGAGCCGCCGCTAGTCGCCGTCCGATAAACACAGGTATTATCGCCTGGATCCTTAAAATAAGCATCACCATTATCACTTGACCATTTCTCACAGCCGACCGCACCGGCGCCGCACAGGGTACTATTATAATTATCAGGATTATTTAACTTATAAACGTCCGTCAAAGTACTGCTCAGACCCGGGCTTCTAAGTCCCATACGACTGCAACCGGCATCGGCCGTATTACACTGTTTATCTAAATCATAAACGGCATAAAAAGCTGTGTCCGTTGGGATATTAACGGTCGTTTCTTTGGAAGTTCCAACCGTCCACGAACCCGCTCCACCCGGACTATAATTTTTCGTATCGATCATCTGTTCGCAGCCAACCCCGGACTCGGAACATAATTGGTTAAACTGTCTTAAATTATGAGCCGTTCCATATCGGTCGGTATATTGAGAACAACCTAAATTATAATCCACACCTTCGAGAGTCGGTTTTCCATTAACATCTAGAAAATTACTATAGTAACAAGAATCCGGAACCTGACTTGAACCCTGAATTAAATAATAACGATCAGTAATTTCATTTAAAACAAAATTATCTAAATAGAAATCGGCATCGGCCGTAATAACTAAGACTTCATTATCGGAAACGACATGGTCGAGATTTTCTAGGTTTGCGCGGTAAACCTGCCAAGCGTTACCGCCTTGAACAGTAACCCCCGCGCCGATATTAAAGAAACTCTTCTGACCCGTTTCTTTATTATAGAAATAAATTTTTACCAGCGTATTATTAGCGGCTCGCGCCAAGAAATTAATATTATAGGCATAGCCCTGTTGAACCGAATGCCCGACACTTAACTGGGCAGCGACATTATCGGTCGCTAAAATCTGGCGAATTAGCGGTGCGCGGCTGCTGCCATCGCTCTGAATCGTCGTTTGAGCGATTTCTCCGATCGCTTGGCAGTTAATACTAGCGCCATTATTATATTTAAGAGAATGTCCATTATCGACACTGGCGACAGAATTAAGACTTAATCCATCACTGCAGTTCGAAGACCAACTACTATTAGCCGTTTCAAAATCGGAAGCATTAATCAGACGAACATTTTCCCCTTTATTGCCGTTATATTCGCGACAACCGTCGGATGAGGCCTGACAAGTTTTTCCCTCGCTCGGAATCGCCTGATAAACACAGGCACCCTGATTAGAATCCCATAAGCCGCCGTTTACACAAAACTGGCAAGCAACTCCGTCCCAATTTTTATCCGCTCCGGTACAATCCGAGGCCTGAGTAATTGTCGTATCAATATTTTTCTCCGTTAACCGATAAGGATGACAATCGTCGGAACAAGTAATTGTCTTGGAAACCAAACGATAAGAAATTTGTCCGGCCGCATTATAAAACTCCTCACAATCGGAATTATGCAACGGACTATTAATATCCGAGTGATAAATATTAGAATTACAATCATCCGAACTATAAGAAGTAACATCCGGTCCGCCATCGGCTAAAGTGCCATCGGCGAGAACGCCTTTTTTCAAGCTATATGACTTTAATTGATAACCGTTCTCCGTTCCCTCCCAGGAATAATAAGCGCTGCATTCCGTCGTTGAGGGTTTAACACACTGCTTTAGTTCGGAATAATATTCTTTCTGTTCGCCCCCGTTAGCGAGCGAATCAAGATTCGTAAATTCACTGCAACCCGCTTCTTCAATATCACATTTTTTAGCCGTGGTCGGAATTAAGTTTTCTTTTTTGGCGGAATTAAAAGTGCCGGCTCGGGCGACATAAGAGTCGTAGCCCAAACATTCCTGCGGACACAAATCGCTGCTGCTAACTTTAGCGGCCACCGAGAAAGTGCTGCCGGCCGAAGTATATAATTCGCAGCCGACTTCGTCCTGGTTACACTTACGCGCGAATTTACTGCAAGCCGCCTGAAGTTCCGGCGTTAAATTAGCCTTAAAGCGATAATCGCTACCAACACTGGTATAACAAGCCGCTTCTAAATAATTCGGCAATAATTTTTCATAAATTTTTGAAGCCCCATAATCGCTGTAGCTAGTCGCCACATTAGCGGCTTCAAATTTTATGTTTTTTATATAAACAACAACCGCAGCACCGCTGGCATTAATCGAAAAAACCGGCCGGTTAAAAGAATCTAAAGGCGAACGGGTAACGGTTAAATGAGTCCACTGATTCGCAGTGGTGACTTTAGTACTGATAAAATTACTGGAGTCAAAACCGATACTCGCCGTAACAGAATCGCCACTCGCTAAATAAACGTCAGCGCTTAAAGTATAAGCTTGGCCGCTAATGATTTGTAAATTTGTCGGAAATAAGGAGTTGGCATTATTACTATCCGAGACTAACCCGGCGCCGTCCGTCCCCGTTAATTTTAAGGAACGAGAATTATTAATACCCGAATCAGTTGAGGCGTCAGAGATTATTGCCGTACTCTTTACCACGCAAGCGCCAAGTGCGCCGGATGGCGCTTGGCCGACAGTATCCGCGCTGAAATCAGAATCGATAACTAAATTCGTGCCTTGCGGTGATTTTACTCGAATCAAACTGGTACAACCTTCTTCACTTGAATCGCAAGTACTAAAAGCGGAATTTGAATTAAAATAACGGCTGCTACTTTGGTCCCATTGAACATTTCCTCCGGTATTGTATTTTCCGTTTAAGTCATACTCCCGGCAACCGGCGCTTGAAATATCACAACCGGAATAGTTGAGCGTATTCTTAAGATAAGAAACGGTTTTTGAAGTCGCGCCACCGGTAAAGGTCTGGCAGGTATTGTTTATCGGATTACAGGAATCCGTGCCAAAGTTCCAAGTTCTTTTTGCTTCAGTACAGTAACCATAAGCGCCGCAAGTGCCATTACTATTTTCTTGAATGCAAGTTTGGCTATCAGCACAATAATTATCAGCGCGATTAACGGTGTATGTGCTGAGAGTATCGGGCTGGCCATTAGTGCCTTTAATGCCCGGGTTAACACTATCCGATAAAATCTGGCCGCCGATTCCGACTTTTGAGCAAGAATTTAAAGGCGCTTTCAAAACCCAATTCGGATCGACCAGGCCACGACACCACGCCAGGTCGGCGTCACTATTATGTTTAAAATTGGGACTAAAATTTTTATAACTGACGCTATTATCAAAACAGGAAACTAAATCGTTAAGAGTGACGGTTTTAACATTATTTTTTGGATCATTAGCACTATTAATCGCTTCTTCCCAACCAACCGGCAAAATCATGTACTTTCTTAGAATCGAAATATTTCTTAAAGTATAGGCATCCTGATAATCAAATTTGGCATCGCTTGTTAAAGGCCAAGTTCCGGTGAGAGAGCCGTCCTTAATCGCTTCAATAACCGTCTTGTGTTCAGTGATTGCCTGCATTAATTTAGTATCAATTACGCAATCGGTCGGACCAGGGCGTTGCGAGTCTTGGCACATTGATAATTGCGACAAAATATCATAATTTGTCTGCGAGCCATAATCCGGTTTATTTAGTTTACTGGTCGCGGCTGACAAAGAAGATTCGCCTAAATCCGGATTGCTATTCGGGTCGCCATAATTTGCGCTATTAGACGCCGTGCCCTGAGTGGCCGTCTTACCGAGATTTTGCATCAAGGTATTAAAAGCGGTATAAGCGGTCTGCGATAAAAAAGTATTTAAAGCATCGGTAAAAGCTTCGCCGGTATATTTTCCGATATTGTCGGAATATTGTTTATAGCTTTCCTCGGTAGTTAATTGCGCTTGATTAGGTAAACCAATTGAGGTTCCGGCAATATTAGTCGCATCAAGCCAACCGCCTTTACCAACCAAAGTATTGGTCCCGGCCACTTTTGCGTTGTCCGCTAATTTAGCTGAATCAGTTTTAGCCGTTAAATAAACGCTTAAATCATTCCCACCCGGCTGAAAAATACCTTTTATATCGCTTAAAAATAATTGATCATTATAACCGCCCTTGGTGCTATCATATAAATCCTTTAAAGCTTTAACGGAGTTTCCATAATTATCAAGATTAGTCCAGTTTTTAATAATATTACTGGCCGTACAGTCAGGACCAGAAGATCGGCTCTGTTGCGCTAAGCCCAAAGTTATTTTTAATTGGGCGTCAATCGACGAAGGCGAACAGACATTAAAAGACGGGGTCGCTAACCCATTGGCAATCGTTGTGCCGGTTGAGGCAGGCCCGGTCACCATTGAATCGCAACCCTTACCACAAGCATCCCTTGCCTTCAAAGCGTCGTTGGTTCCAGTTTCGCTCGAATTGTCTGCCAGGGCGTTATTATAAGCGGTGTCGCAGGAATGTTGGCAGGCTGATTTTTGATCAGTGGGAGAGACACAAAGACCATCACAATGGCAATCTGCTAATAAAGGCTGGATACAACTGTTTATACAAGCCTGCTTCTTTTGATCGCAAGCCGATGAGGCCGATAAATTGTTGGCAAAATTCTCTAAATAAGCGCCCGCCGCCTCATCACCTAAATCGCTTACATATGATAAGGGATTGGTAATAAATAATGGTTTTTGTCCTTGCCCTCCTGAGCCGACATAATTAGCCGTATCCATGGCGACTTTATTTAAAACCGTTCTTAAGGTTTGTTGAAGAGCTACGGAACCGCCCTTTACCCATAATTTATTCAAAAAACTCGTCGTTTTAACGGCCGTTGACTGAACTGCTGCCCCCGTCGTAATAGCGGCGGTCTCGGCCGCTTGCCCACCGGTAAGAATAGCATTTTGTGCTGCCAACAAAGCTTCGGCTAGAATATCACTAGAAATTATTTGCGCCTGCGCCGGCTTGGGTTGGATAACTAAAAAAGAAAAGCTCATCAAAACCAGTAAAAAAACTACCGCTAGCTTCCCCGGTTTTTTTGAATTCTTTTCCGTAAATTTAAAAAAAGATTTCATTTTATTGCTAATTAATTATTGTTGATTTTGTAAAGTTTGTTGGTAGCTTTTTATTAAATCCGCATCACTAACTTGATCAAGCATCGCTTTGTCCGCCCCGCTTGAAATTAAAATCTGGCGCAAAGTAGCCGCATCAGCTTTTCCGTTAACTACGTCCTGCAGCATTTGCTGGCTGCTACTCGTCATATCAGCCGGTAAACTTAAGGCAGGAAGACTGACTGAACTGGAGGCGCTTAAATTAGAACTTGAAGAAGCGGTTAAGGAATTAGCGGATGAAGAAGCAACTGTGCCTGCTGTATCCGTTCCATTACAAACCTTACCGGTCGGACAATTCGGATCGGTCCCATTTTTAACTTCAACGCCGTCCGGAATTCCGTCGCTATCCGTATCTTCAAGATAAGGCGAGGTATGATAAATATTTATTTCGTCATAATCAGTTAGACCGTCACCGTCAGTATCAAGCGTTAAATCGGCGGCCGTCGTGCTCGCAGTTACGGCTGTATTAACTTTATTATCATTTGAACTCGCGAATGGGCTAGTTAAACGATTATTAAATTGCCAAGCCCAAAAAATTACAATCGCAATCGCCCCTAAGCCCAAAGCAAAAAGCGCAAACTTTTGTTTTTGCGGTATATTTTTAAAAACTGAAGAGTTTAAATCGGCTTCTGGTAAATCCTTTTCGGTCATAAAAAACAAAATTAATTTATTCCTTTAATTTGTTTTTATTATACCATAAATTGCGAAAAATCAGCAAATATTTTATACCAATCATTAAGGCTTAAATCCTCGGCCCGAATCTTTTTATCTAAACTGTGTTTAAACAAAATTTCCCCCGCTAAATCGGCCTTAATTTTAAGCCCGCCGGCTAAATTATTCTTAAGCATTTTTCGTTTCGCACTAAAGCCAAACTTAACTAAACGAAAGAATTTCTTGTCTTCTTGAAGATTATAATTTTTTCCTAAATAATTTCGTGGTTTTAACTTAAAACTAATCACCGCACTGTCCACTTTCGGCGCCGGCCAAAAATTGGCCGCCTTCACTTCGCGAATAATTTCAATGTCGGCATAATACTGAACTGAAACTGCTAAAATACTCATCTCTCCGGGTTGGGCGTTAATCCGTTCGGCCACTTCTTTCTGGAGCATCAGGACCATTAATTCCGGTTTATGATCAAGACTAAAAATCTGTCGTAGAAAAATTGAGGTAATGTTGTATGGCAAATTAGCAACCACTTTATAATTATCTTTAAATTCTTTACTGATATAAGAATCTAAATTAAATTTTAAAATGTCTTCATTAATGATTTCGATATTCGAAATATCGGCCGCATCAATTCCCATCTGAAGATAGTGAGCTAAAGCGTCATCGAGTTCAACCGCTAAAACTTTTTTGGCATTTCTGGCTAATTTCATCGTCAGAAATCCTAACCCGGGTCCGATTTCTAAAACCGAATCGGCGGCTTTTAGCTCAGCCGCCTTAACGATTTCGTCGTATATTTTTTCGTTCACTAAAAAATTCTGCCCCTTCGAACGGCTGGGTTGGATTTCTAAAACTTTGCAAATCTCTTTTATTTTCGGAGTTAAATCCATATGTTTCTATTAATTGCTGATTATTTAACAATTACAATTATGCTACGCTCACTATTTTTTTCACATGTCTATTTATTTTTATAAGTTTGGCTGGAAAGAAAAAAATAATGGTTCGCTTAACCATAATTGCTAATTGTTAAATATTATAAATTATATTGTGGCGAGCTCATTTTTTTTCTGTTAGTAAATTATGAGCCGGGCTATTAAATTTTATGATGACCGCTACTAATTCATATTAATCTGGAGTTAGCTTGAGCGGGACAGCATAAATTTAATAGCAGGAGGCGAAATAAATTTACAACGGAAAAAAATCAGAGCGAGCGGAATATAATTTATATTATGAAACAATACGATATTGTTTATAAATCAATTTCCAGCCCGATTGGGGCATGGTCGGAACCCATAGTTTTGTCTAAAATATAGGCCTTTTTTAAATGTTTTCTAAGCTTAGCGGATACGCAGAAATAGTCAATGCGCCAGCCGACGTTTCGTTCGCGTGCTCCGGCCCGAAAACTCCACCAAGAATACTGAACTTTCTGACCGTTTAATTCGCGATAGGAGTCTAAATATCCAGCGGCTAAAAATTTATTAAGCCATGTTCTTTCTTCAATTGTAAATCCGGCACTTCCCTCATTTTCCTTCGGCCGCGCTAAATCAATTTCATTATGAGCAACATTAAAATCACCCGTTATAACCAAAGGTTTTTTCTTTTCTAATTTTTTAAAATATTTTATAAGTTCGTCGTTAAATTCAAGCCGGTAATCAAGCCGACTAAGCTCGGCGTTTGAATTTGGGAAATAAATATTAATTAAATAAAAATTATCGGTTTCTAAAGTTTGCACCCGCCCTTCGTCATCGAACTTTTTGTTCCCGAATCCGTTAACTAAAGGCCACTTCTTATTGATTAAGTCGTCTCTGACTAAAACAGCCGTTCCGCTATAACCCGGCCTTTTCGCCCCGTTAAAATATTCTTTATAATTTGCAAAATCAAACTCCGTTTTAAGCTTAGTTTCGTCGGAAATCTTAATTTCTTGTAAACATAAAATTTCCGGCTTTTCCGAAATTAAAAAATCCTTAAAACCCTTTTTAACAACGGCGCGTATTCCGTTAATATTCCAGGAAATTATTTTCATGTTCAATAATTTAATTTATAGATTTTTTATGTTATAATCAGAGTATACTTTAAAGTGAGCAAATTTTCAATTTAGCATTTTTTTATATGAGCTTAAACGAACGCTTAGAATATGCGCAAATGAAGGCGCGCCATAGTCACCTTCTCTTGCCCTGGTATAAAAAATGGTGGGGGATTTTAATTATCGCCATTATTTTTTTAGCGATCCTCGATGTAAGTGTTACATATTTTCAAGAACTTTATGCGATAAATCATCCCGCTCCTGTTGATACTCAAAAAACGCTTGAGGAGCAGCGGGCTATTCGACTAAAAGCACTGCAGGGACCGGGCGATAATTTCTCATACGGAACTAGCAGCCCGCAGGTCACAATCGTGGAATTTGCTGATTTTGCTTGTCCTTACTGCCGCGATTCCTATGCCGGAATGAGAAAAGTGACGCAAGAATATAAAGATAAAATTAAAATAACTTATCGCGACTATCCGCTTCACACCAATTCCCTCGACTTAGCCCTGGCCGCGCGTTGTGCCGGCGAACAAAATAAATTTTGGGAAATGCACGATATTTTATTCGCCAATCAAGATCGTTTAAATAGCGGCACCAATGTAATAAAAGAAGATTTAAATTCGATTGCCACGGAATTAAAATTAAATACATCCCAATTCAGTTCCTGTCTCGACACTCAAAAGTATTTATCAAAAATAAAAACTGATTTCGACGACGCCCAAACTCTGGAAATAAAAGGAACCCCGACCTGGTTTGTTAATGGTTACGAATTAACCGGCTATATGTCAGAAGATAAATTTCGGGAATTAATATCAGGCTTAATTAAATAAATATGATGGAACAAATAAGAGTTCACGGCCGAGGCGGACAAGGTGTAGTAACCGCCGCCGAATTAATCGCTATTTCCGCCTTTTATGAAGGAAAGTATTCGCAAGCCTTTCCGAATTTTGGTGTCGAAAGAAGCGGTGCCCCGATTCAATCTTACGCTCGAATAAGTGACGAGGAAATAATTACTCACGAGCAAGTCTATAAACCAACCGTTTTGATTATTGCCGACGCCACTTTAATCGGCCATGTTGATGTTTTTAGCGGCGCCGATAAAAATACCAAGATAATCATTAATGCTAAAAAAGAAAATTACCCAAATTTAAAATTAATCACCAAGAATATTTATTTTACTCCGGCCACTGAAACCGCCTTAGCAATCTTCGGTAAAAATATTGTTAATACCGTTATTCTAGGCGCCTTTGCAAAATACACCGGCTTGATAAGCTTAAACTCTTTAGAAAAAGCGATTAAAGACAAATTTAAAGACAAGGGCGAAGAAATTATTAAAAAAAATATTCAAGCGATTAAAAAGATTTATGAAAATTAAAAAGATTAGTAAAAATAAGAAATTAACTTTAGTGACCGGCCCCAATACCGCTCTTGATAATAAGACCGGCCCTTGGCGAACCCAAAAACCGGAAACTAACTACGATATCTGCATTAGTTGCGCAATGTGTTCAAAGGTTTGTCCGGAAAATTGTATTGAGATGCAAGCCAATAAAAACTACCCGGGAAAATTAAAACCGGTAACGGATTATGATTATTGCAAAGGCTGCGCATTATGTGTTAAAGAGTGCCCCGTTAAAGCGATCAAAATGATTAATGATTTTTAAAATATGCCAATTTCACATAAACAAATATTAGAAGGCTCCCGCGCCATCGCGGAAGTAATAAAAAACATCAAACCCGATGTTGTTTCCGCTTATCCGATTACGCCGCAAACTCATATCGTTGAGGACTTAGCCGATTTTAAAGCGGAGGGTATCGCCGACTATGAATATGTTTTAGCGGAAAGTGAATTTGCCGCCGCCAGTATTGTTCTTGGTGCCAGCGCCACTGGCGCCCGAGTTTATAGCGCGACCAGTTCGCAAGGCTTACTACTAATGACTGAGGTAATTTACAATATCGCCGGTATGCGTTTGCCGGTCGTGATGACTTGCGCGAATCGTGCTGTCTCCGCGCCGATTAATATTTGGAATGATCACAGCGACACAATGTCAATCCGTGATGCCGGTTGGATTCAATTATTTGCCGCCTCAACTCAAGAAGCGATTGAACAACATATTTTAGCTTATAAGATTGCTGAAAAGTTAAAATTACCGGTTATGGTGAACGTCGACGGTTTTGTCTTAACCCATTCTTACGAGGCCGTGACTATTCCCTCCCCGGCCTTAATTAAAAAATATCTGCCGACATATAAACCGGCCAGTGGCGAATATTTAAATCCGGCCGAACCGGTAACCCTCGGTGCTTTTTTTACGCCCGCCTATTATATGGAAACCCGAGAAAATTTACATCACGATTTAAATAATTCCTTAGTCGTAATTAAAAAAGAATTCGAAGCATTAAAAAGCCTTTTAAAAAATAATAAAGAGAAAAAATCAGTTAAAGACTTGCCCTTAATTAATAACGGCTTAGTCGAATATTATGGCGTAAAAAATCCGGAAGTGATTTTAGTCGCGCTCGGTTCGATGGTCGGGACAATCTTAGAGACAATTAAAAGCAATAACAAATACGCAAAATCAGTCGGCTTATTAAAAATAAAAGTTTATCGCCCTTTCCCGGCCGAAGAAATATTAAAAATAATCAGCCGCTCAAAAAACATTGCCGTCATCGAAAAAGCGATTAGTCTTGGTCAAAATGGCCCTTTATTTACCGATCTAAAAGGCGCCTTAGGAGAAAATAAATTAAATATTTCAAATTTTATTGTCGGTCTCGGCGGACGCGATGTCACTTCAAAAATGATTGAAGAGATTATTAGGAAAGCAAAAAGGAGAAATAAAAAACTGGAGTTTATTGGAAAAATTTAAATACAAAATAATTATTATATTAAATGTTTTTAATTTTAAATATTTAAAGAAAGGGATATGAAGCTTATTAAGTATTTTTTAGTCGCCATAATTTTCACAATCAGCGTTTCGTCTTTTGCGCTAACGGCTAGAGCCCAATCCGCCAACACGAATTCTTTGAACTTCACGCCCGAAATAAGCATTCCCGGTGCTCCCAATAAACCATCAGGGTTCACCGCCGGACAATCGGTGAAGGTTGGCAATTATATAGAATCAACCACCAACGGAACAACAACCGGAATAATGAGTAGTGATTTATTAAGTAAATATATCGCCGCTCTTTATAATTATGCCCTCGCCATTGTCGCCATTTTAGCGACTATTGTTTTAATGGGGGCGGGATTAATCTGGCTCACTTCCGGCGGTGATAGCGGAAAAATAAATCAGGCCAAAGAGATGATTACCGGCAGTATTACGGGCATGGTTATTTTATTCTGCGCTTGGATAATTTTAAATACCGTTAATCCAGCTCTTCTGGAATTAAAACCGATTAATACAACCCTTATAAATAAAACTTTAATGGGTTGCTGCCAATACACCGATAAAGCAGAGATGGCCGCCAGCACTGATTGCGCTAAAAACAAAGGCACTTTCATGATGTCAGAAACTGATCAAATATCAAACACCAGTTATTATTCCGTAAGCCTCGACGGGAAAAAATGCTCTTTGCCGGGATGTTGTATCACCGATCAAGGACAAGGTTTATCAAATTCAAAATGTATAAACATGATGGATTATGAATGCATTCTCAGTAGTAAAACCCAATTTGTGGCTAGCAATTGTAAATCAGCCGGTGGTCAATATAATTGTACTGTATTTGACCAATGTGAAACAGCGGCCTACGGAGCCCCTTGTTTTGCTGGACCAATATCTTACAGTACCTGTTATAATAAAATATGCTGGACCGGAACGGGAAATCTTAATGAACCTTGTGGAACAGATACGGGAGCAATTTGCAGGGATGTAAAGAGCATAACCACGGCCTTTGCCTGCGACCGCAGTCTAAGTATTGTTAATGGTCGAAGTTGCGGTTCAGGCTTAGCTTGCTGTAAGCCCTAATAATATAAAAATATGCCAACTAAAAATAAAATAAATAAATTTCTTTCCCCTGGACACAACGCTTGCGCCGGTTGCGGTCAACTCGTGGCTGTTCAAGCCGTTATGCGCGGGCTGACGAAAGATACAATTATTGCCAATGCGACTGGGTGTTTAGAAGTAACGACCACCGCTTATCCGCAAAGTGCCTGGGGTCTACCCTGGATCCATTCTCTTTTTGAAAATGCCTCTTCGGTTGCCTCTGGAATACGCGCGGCGCTAAATAAAAAAGGCGACTTTAAAACCAAAGTAGTGGTTCAAGGTGGAGACGGCGGCACTTATGATATCGGTTTTGGCTTAATTAGCGGGATGTGGGAACGCGGCGAAAATATTTTATATATTTGTTATGACACCGAGGCTTATTCAAATACGGGAATTCAGGCTTCGGGCGCTACCCCTTATGGTGCAAGTACAACCACAACGCCTAACGGAATAAAATCTCTTGGCTCAACCCATCGTAAAAAAGATTTATTGGCGATTGCCTTAGCGCATGGCTTAAATTATGTCGCCCAAAGCACGGCTGGACACCCTGATGATATAACTCGAAAAGTTAAAAAAGCTTGTGAAATAAACGGCCCCGCCTATATTCAAATTCTTTCCCCGTGCATGCCGGGTTGGAAAATTAAAAATGACGAAGCGGTGATGTTTGGAAAATTAGCCGTAAATACCGGTCTTTATCCTCTATTAGAATATACAAATAGGTCTTTAAGCGCTTCAAGCATCAATTCTAATTTTCAAGCTAAACCGGTTTTAGATTACTTGAAAGCCCAAGGACGTTTTAAACATTTAAAGGAAGAGGATCTTAAAGTTATTCAAGATTTGGCCGATAACAATATCAAAAAGTATAAGTTATAATATGAAAAAAATACAAATAATAAAAATTTTTCTCTTGGTATTATTACTACTATCTTACATGAAACCGGCTAACGCGTTAACAAATAAATGTGACTGGAAAACCGTTGTAACTAGTGGTGGCGCCGGAAACACGGGCGGTTGTTCAAGCAGCGAAATTTCAGCCAGTGATGGTTTATGTCCCCAACCAAAACCGGGTGACGGAGTCGGATCTTATTCGACCTGTTGCTGTTCAGTCGTTGCCCAAACAACAGTAAGTGCGGCTAAAGAACCTCTAATTACCATTCCGATTCCCGAGATTAAAATCCCGACCGTAACATTAACCAAAGCGGTTTGTGACCCAGACAATGCCGGGGGATATAGTTGCGCAATCCCTTGGATTGGTGAATATATCCAAGGAATTTATCAATACGGAATAAACATTGTCGGAATCCTAGCCGCCATTGTTTTAATGGCCGGTGGTTTGCTTTGGCTTATTTCCGGCGGTGATGCTTCAAAAATTACGCAAGCCAAAGATATGATTATCGGTTCCATAACCGGCCTGATAATTTTAATGGCTTCTTATATAATTTTAACACAAATAAATCCCGATCTGGTAAAAATGAGATCTATTACGATGGGTTCTATCGCCAAGCAAGATACGGCGTTAGGTTTAGCAAAACTTGGATCTACTTCGGACTACTACGCAAATTTAGGCTGTCCGACAGACGCTGAGTTGACTAACGGAGTTGGTTTTTACGCCACTGGTTATTTTAAAATGCCTTGGCAAGATACGCAAGATAAAAGATATCTTTGTATGGTTCATATGCAAGGAACTTGTCCTAATGGAACCGATACGGGCAGCGACTGCATCGAAAATGGAACGCCTATTTTTTCCGGCTATCCAAACTATCAACCATGCAAACAATTTACGCAAGCTCAATATAACAGCAGCTATTTTACTCAAGCAAACTTAATAGTCGGACAAACCATTGCCGGGCCGATAAGTTGCGGCGGAAAGTTAGCAATGGGCAGCAAAGTTTGTTTTAACGACCATACCTATACGATTACCGATAGTGGCGGCGGTATTCAAGGTAAGAGGATAGATATTCTAAGTGCTTCCGAAGCTGATGCTTTAAGTCATACAACAACAGGAACACTTAAAGCTGGCCCCTGCCAATACTCCGGTTGGTAGGCCGCGGTACGTCAATCGTTATAAGTGCAAATTCTAAAGATTATCCGTTACAAAAACGTATCATTAATTTGATACGTTTTTTTATTTTTCAATTACAGATATTAATAGCCTCGATCCATCGCTTCATTAGCAAGACGATCCGCTTCTTTATTTCGCTCGCGCGGAATATGCGTAAAAGAGATTTTTTTAAAGCTTAAAGTTAAATTATAAATTGCCAAAAATAAAGGCGCCAAGTCTTTATTTTTTACTTTGTATTCCCGATTCAATTGTTTAACGGCCAGTTCACTGTCCAGATAAAATTCAACCTCGGTTGCTTTGAGCGCCACGGCTTTTTTAATCGCCGCTAAAATAGCCCGATATTCCGCTTGATTATTCGTGGTGACGCCTAGATATTCGGAAATTTCGGCAATTACTTTATGATTCTCATCATAAATTATAGCGCCTAATCCGGCCGGCCCGGGATTTCCCCGCGATCCGCCGTCGGTAAAAATTATTAGCTTTGACATATATTACTTTTATATTATCACCAAACAATTATTGATTATACTGCACTCACTATTTTACAAAATATATTTTCTAATTAACAATAAGATTTGTTGTCAAAATAATAATTAACAACTATACTTAAGCGAATCGTCATTTTTTTCTTTCCCGCCAAACTTATAAAAATAAGTATTCTCGTGAAAAAAATAGTGAGCATAGTATGGTTGTTAATTATGGTTTTGTAAAAAAAATCATTTGTGACTCATTTTCATATCAACAATTTTTAATTGTTCTTCTTTACGGCCGTTAAAATCATTAATTTCTAAATAATAAACAAGGTCGACGGAATCGCCAATTTTATATTCTTTATAGATTTCACTTCCGCCGAAAGATAGGGCCCAGAAAGAACTTGTTTTTCCGGTAATTGAATTTAAAGAAGACAGGCGAATTTTAATATGTTGATTGTCATGTCCCATGTTCGTAATATCATCGATTCGTAAATTATAACTTACAAAACGCGGCTGGGGATTATTTTGGCCGTACGGCGCAAAAGAATTTATTTTATCAGCCAAATCAATACTGATGTCGGAAAATGATAATTCTGCTTCTATTTTTAATTTCGGAATTAATTTAGACGCCTCAAGCTTCTCATTGGCTAAAGCCAGCAAGCCTTCTTTAAATTTATTTAAATTCTCTTCGCCTTTAATTGAAAAACCGCAAGCCATCGGATGGCCGCCAAATTTATCTAAATATTTCTCTTGGGTTGAAATCGCGGCAATTAAATTAAATTCTTCGACGGAGCGACCGGAACTTTTAAAAGCAATCTTTTTCGGAACTAATTTTTTTGTCACGGCATCAAATTCCGCCTCTTCAATTAAGCGCGTAATAATTAAAGTCGGACGATAATATTTTTCCGCAATTCTTCCCGCCACCAACCCAATAACTCCTTCGTTCCAGATTTGATCCGCACCGGCTAAACCAATGATAACTAAAGGTAAATTATTAGGATCAATTTGTGCCTCAACTTGTGCCGTAATTTCCTCGGTAATTTGCTGGCGACTGATATTTCTTTGATTAAGTTCATTGGCTAATTCCTTCGCTTCGTTTTCGTCGGTGGTTGTTAAAAGACCGAAGGCGGTGTTGGCGTGACTTAAACGACTGGCCGCATTAAGTCGCGGTCCAATTTGCCAGCCAATATTCCATGCCTCTAAAGGCTTACCACTATTAATTTTTGATACTTTAATTAGTTCATTTAAACCTAAGCGTTTACTCTGATTTAAAACCTGTAGTCCTCTTTTCACAAGCAATCTGTTCTCACCCAGCAAACTGACCATATCCGCGACCGTTCCGACCGCCACTAAATCTAAACTTTTTTCACAAATTAACTGTCTTTGTTTCGGAGGAAGATTCGAACGATCTAATAAGGCGCAAATTAATTTAAAGGCGACGCCGACGCCGGCTAAATAAGCCCAGGGGTATTTCTCGCTTTTATCGGCCGGATCAATAAACAAACAAGGCGGCATTTTTTCCGCCTCTTCCGGCAAAACGTGATGATCGGTAATAATTATTTCTAAACCTTTTTTTTGCGCATAAATAACTTCTTCAAAATTTCTAATTCCGTTATCAACCGTAATCAATAATTTAAAACCTTGTTCGACAATTTGATTAATCGCCATTTTATTTAAGCCGTAACCTTCGCTAACGCGGTCCGGCAGATAAACTTCAACTTTGGCGTGTAATATTTTCAAGGTTTCGAGAAGAATTACCGAGGAGGTAACGCCGTCCGCGTCGTAATCGCCGTAAACAACGATTGGATCGCCTCTTTTAATATGAGCGATGATCAAATCAACCGCCGCACTCATATTTTTAAATAAAAAAGGATTATAAAAAGCTAAAGAATCGTCTTCCCCAACTTTTAAAACCTGTTCCGGATTTAATTCGTCGTCTAAAAACGAACGGATATTTATTTTATCTTTTAAACCGCGATTATATAATAATTGCAAAAGAACCCGATTAACATCAGGATATTCTTTAATAAAATCCGCTTCTATTTTCGGGCTAATTTGCCATTCTTTCATGTTTAGTAGAAAACCGCACCGAGAGTCCAAGCAAGCATGGAAACAACAACGATGAAGGATAAAATAATCCAAAGCACTTTAATCGCTTTTTTTCTTTTCATAATAATTAATACGTTAGCCGGTCTTATTATCTTTTTAAAATTTTAACAAAAGTATCGGCCGGAATATCAACACTTCCCTTACCGGCCGCCATCATTTTTTTCTTACCTTTTTTCTGTTTTTCAAGTAATTTTCTTTTTCGCGTCACATCGCCGCCGTATAATTTTGCGGTAACATCCTTGCGCATCGCCGATATCTTCTCGGAAGCAATAACCTTGCCGTTAATCGCCGCTTGAATTTTAACCGCAAACATTTGCTTCGCTAAATTATCTTTTAAAATATCAACGATCTCGCGGCCCTCTCGATAAGCATCGTCGCGATAAACGATTGTCGCTAGCGATTCAATAATATCTTCGGCGACTAAAATGTCTAATTTAATAACATCGGCCGGACGATAATCTAAATACTCATAATTAATCGAGGCGTACCCGGCGGAAACACTTTTAATCTTATCATAGAAATCGGTTAAAACGGTAGAGAGCGGAATTTCGTAATGCAAAATTACCCGGCTATCCTCATTTTCCGCTAAAATATATTCCGTGTTTTTATAAATACCCCTTTTTGACTGCACTAATTTAATAATGTTCCCCATGTACGTTTTCGGACTAATAACATCAAGACGTGTCCAAGGCTCTTCAATCTTTTCTAATAAAGTCGGATCCGGTAACTTTTGCGGCGTGCGCACTATTTCTTCGTCGCCGTTTTTCCGAATAATTTTATAAGCCACACTCGGCACAGTAACAATTAAATCTAAATTATATTCGCGGCGCAATCTTTCTTGAAAAACTTCTAAATGAAGCAAGCCTAAAAACCCACAGCGAAAACCAAAGCCTAAAGCATCCGAACGTTCCGGTTCATAAACAAGGGCGGCGTCGTTTAATTTTAATTTATCCATCGCCTCTCTTAATTCTTTAAAGTCGCTTCCCTCGCGCGGGAAAATCCCGGCGAAAACCATCGGCTTAACTTCCTTGTATCCGGGCAAAGCTTCTAGAGTTGAACTATGAGAGACCCCCGCGCCCGCCGTTAAAGTATCACCGACGCGACAATCAGAAACTTCTTTGAATCCGGTAATGACGTAACCAATATCGCCAGGTCTTAATTCCGGAGTTGAAAAATAATCCGGCTTAAAAAATCCGCAATCCAGAACTTCACTCTCCGCCAGATTTGATAGTAATTTAATTTTGTCTCCCTTTTTAATTGTACCGTTAAAAACTCGGATATAGGCAACAACACCGCGATAGGTATCATACTTAGAGTCAAAAATTAAAGCCCGAGGAAAATTATTTCTGGCGTCTTTTTCTTGCGGTTCCTTAGGGGCGGGGCCGTTTTTTATAACCGCATCTAAAATTTCAATTACCCCCTCCCCGGTTTTTCCCGAACTGCAAAATATTTCTTCTTCCTGACAGCCTAATAATTTAATTATTTCCCTTTTTGTTTTCGCAACATCGGCGGCCGGCAAATCAATTTTATTGACGACCGGAATAATCGTTAAATCTTGCTCTAAAGCTAAATATAAATTGGCCAGCGTTTGCGCTTGAATTCCCTGCGTGCAATCAACCAGTAAAACGGCTGTTTCCACCGCCGCCAAAGAGCGCGAAACCTCGTAAGAAAAATCAACATGGCCCGGAGTGTCAATTAAATTTAACTGGTAACCCTTATAGTTCATGGTCACCGGTTGTAATTTAATTGTAATTCCCCGTTCTCGTTCAATATCCATCCCGTCAAGAATTTGGTCCTTCATTTTTCTTTTCTCAACGGTTCCGGTTAACTCAAGCATCCGATCCGCTAGGGTCGATTTTCCATGATCGATGTGGGCAATAATACAAAAATTTCTGATTTTATTTATTTCTATCATATATTATAAAATTAAACGCCCCTGGCTTCACCCTGATCATCAACCTCGATTTTCTTAAACGGCCAACGCTTGCCCATAGCCGAAAACAAATCTAAGAATTCTTCACTATTAAGAAGGTAACAAAAGAAAGCATAAATTAATACCCCGACCAAACCGGCCAAGCCGAGCTGGAAAAAGACGCCGCTAAATTTAGTCATATCAACATGAGGCCAAACTAGGGCTTTAGTAATCTGCGCCGCTCCGCCCGCCGCCAAAGCGCTAACTATAAATTTGGAAACCGAAATTAAAATTCGTTTAATATCGAGATTACCGATCTTCACCGACAGCCAAATCCACAATAAAAGGAAATTTAGAACATTATCGATTGAATAGGCAATCGCCAAGCCGACAACTCCGTAACGAGGCGCCAGATATAAAGCTAGGGCGGTATTAACCGCCACCGTGAAAAGCCCGATATAAAAAGGGGTTCTTGAATTATTACGAGCGTAAAAGACTCTAACTAAAAGCGGAATTGTGGACTGAGCAAAAAGACTGGCCGCGAAAATACCCAGAGTATTCATCGTTAATATCGTGTCCTGCCAATCAAAATTACCGGAACCCAGCACAACCCTGATTATCTGCGCCCTTAAAGCAATAATCAGAATTGATGAAGGAATAATAAAAAATAAAATTTGCCGGAAACTTTGCGAGAAATGAGCCGTCAATTTTTCTTTATTAAAAGCATTGGCGGCTAAAGACGGAAAAGCGGCCACCGCGAAAGAAATACCAAAAATCCCGATTGGAAAGGACTGCAAATTATTCGCAAAATTAAAAACCGCTAAAGATCCACTCGCTAATTTAGAAGCCAGGGCGGTAACAACCACTAAATTAATTTGTGAAATCGCCAAGCTTAAAGTCCGCGGGATCATCATCCGCCCGATTTTTAAAGTATTAGCGTCATGGCGTTTAATTTTAAACTGATAGCGGAAACCGAGGTGATAAACGGTCGGAATTTGGATAAGCATATGCATTGACGCCCCCAAAACAACCCCCCAGGCTAAGCCATATATTCCGAACCATTTAACGAAAAATAAAGCCCCGACAATAATCCCGAGATTATAACAAACGGGAGCCAGCGAATAAATCATGAATCTTTTAAAAGACTGGAGGATCCCGCCCAGAATTCCGGAAATGCCTAAGAATAAGGGCGACAGAAACATAATTCGCGTTAAAGCGGCGGTTCTCGCTTGTTCTTCCGGACCGAATCCCGGGGTAATCAATCTTGTTAAGGCGGGCGCAAAAATAATCCCGATTAACGATAAAGCGCCCAGCCCCAAAAATAAATAATTTAAGACATTAGAGGCTAAGTCCCAGGCCTCTTTATTAGTCGCGCAAAATAGACCATTTTTATCGCGCTCGCAGTTAAAATCTTTTATTAATTTTGTAAAAATCGGAATAAAACCCGCCGATAAGGCGCCTAAAATTATTAAATTATAAATAAGATCTGGGACTCGAAAAGCCGCGTAATAAATATCTAAAGTTTGACCGGCCCCGAACTGAGAAGCCAGGATTCGATCGCGAATTACTCCTAAAAAACGAGAGGCTAAAGAAGATATGGCAATAAGAGCCGCCGCTACCGTGATATTATTAATTTGTTTCTTAAAAAAATTCTTAAACATACTAATATATTAACGATTTTTGCAAAATGTGCAAGTCAATAATGAATTAAGGGTTAGTTGAGAGCTGTTTTAATTTATCAAGATTTAGGATTGCCTTATCATAACCGGGATTAACTTCTAACTCCTGGCGAAATTCTTCTTCCGCCTGAAGAAACTTTTTTTGATCCATATAGATAACCCCTAAATTATTGTGAGCCATTGCCAAAGCCGGGTTCAGCGCCAAGGCTTTATCGTAATAATTTTGAGCCCTAAGATTATCGCCCTTAAAATAATATATCACTCCAAGATTTAACTGAGCTAAAGGCGAGTGCGGAGAACTATGGGCGGCTAAGTTCCAAAAAGTGAATGAATCTTTAAAATTTAGGGAATGATTTATATTTAAGAATCCGAAAAGAAGAAAGACGAGCAAAAGACAAATCTTAACAAGCCTTTTCCGAAAATCCAAGTTTTTAATCCAATCAATCTCCGCCAGAACAATTAAAAGACCGATTATCGGCAGATAAAGACGATGCTCTAAAAAGTCGGGCACTTCCGTTAAATTCGGCTGGATAAAAGACGGAAAAATGAATAAAAGAAACCAGCCTAAACCGAAAATTATAAAATTATTTCTTTTCCGCCGCGAAAAAAATAAAGCCAAAAAAATCAAAAAAGCCGTAATCAAGCCATAAATTATTTTTGAATCGGCTAGAATAGGCATAACCGATAAGTTAAAAGGCCAGATAATTTTACCGATAAAAAGAAAAATAGCCGGAGAATTATTAAAGGCCGAAGCCGCAACCGCTTTGATAGAATAAGCCGATCCGCTAATCGCTAAAGATCGCATTAAGAACCAAGTAAAAATAGCGGCCGCGGAAATACAAATTAATAGCCACTTGTCTTGTTTACTTATCTTTGCTTTTTCAATTGCAAAACTATAAAAAATTATTAGCAGCGGTAAAAAAACGGCATTTTCTTTAGTCAGCAACGCGGCTAAAAAAAATAAAAAATAAAGTAAATAACTTATTAAACGCGGTCGCTCGATAAAATTTAGAAAACTTATAAAAGCGGCTAAAACAAAAACCGCTAAAAGCGAATCATTGCGGCCGGGAATCCAAGCGACCGCCGGAACCAGAACCGGGTGGATTAAAAAAAATAGCGCCAGCCAAAAAGCTAAAATCTTCCGATATTTTAAGCGGCCCAATAATAAATAAATAAGACTGACCGCTAAAAGATGGATAATAATATTTACCAGGTGAAAAATAAAAAATGAGTTCCCGGCGACCGAAAAGTCCATCATTAAAGACATATTCATTAAGGGCCGGTAGTAAAACTTCGGTGTCGATAAGAAAACGTCATCAGAAAAAACTCGCCCAATATTTTTAAAGTCTCTGAGAATCGGCGCGTTATCAATCAGCAGCGCCTGATCATCTAAATAAGTCAGATTAAAAAATAGAGTTTGCCCGTAAATAATAAAACCGATTAGAAAAAACAAAAAATACGGCCGCCAAGTATTAAGCCAGCCCGGAAAGAAAAAATTTCTTTTAAAAAAATTACGTTCCATTTTTGATTTATAATTTAAGAGCGGAACTTTCCGGGATTAAAAAAATAACTTAGGGCGATACCCACAGTTTCTAAGCCATACTTAAGGCTGCGGCGAAAATTAATCGAAGAAGCCTCTTTAAAATAACGAACCGGAACGGGAATCTCGCCGATTCGATACCGGTGCGCGATAATCTGGAACAAAACTTGGCTATCGAAAACAAAATCATCAGAATTATTTTGAAATTTAATATTTTCTAAAACTTCCCTTTTATAAGCACGCATTCCCGTATGCCATTCTGACAAGTTATATCCGCTAACCAGGTTTTCAAAAATAGTTAAGGCGCGATTAGAATAATATTTATACCGCGGCATTCCTCCGGCTAGAGTTTCCCGGCGCGATCGGATTCTGGTTCCCAGCACAACATCAAAATAATCATCAACAATAAATTCCACAAAATACCGAACCAGGCGCGGATCATATTGATAATCGGGATGGATCATAACAACAATATCCGCTCCCTGTTCTAAAGCTAAACGGTAACAGGTCTTTTGATTTCCGCCATAGCCCTTATTTTTCTCGTGCTCAAAGACCAGCAAGCCTAAACGGCGAGCCAGGGCCGCGGTATCATCATTACTTTTATCATCAACTAAAATAATCTGATCAACAATATCGGGAATATCCTTAATTGTCCGCTCCAAAGTCGCGGCGGCGTTATAGGCCGGAAGCACAACGATTATTTTTTTTGCTTTATACATACGCAAATAATTACAAAATAATTCTGACGTCTCCGGCCATAACCCCGGATTCTTCAACAAATAATGGGTTAATATCGAGTTCGGAAATTTCCGGATGCTCATTGGCTAAACAGGCGACACTAACTATCGCCTTGGCGAGTGCTTCAATATCATATCTTTTTTGGCCGCGCGCTCCATTTAAGATTTTATAGATTTTTAAATCTTGAATAGCCACTAGCGCCTCCTCATAAGTAATGTCGCTAATCGCTAAGATAAAGTCTTTCAAAATTTCCGTATAAATTCCGCCCCAGCCAATCATCATTATCGGCCCAAACGCCGTGTCTCTTTTAAAACCTAAAATAATTTCCTGGAATTTAGAAGCTTGTGCTTGAACAACTAAATAATTAGCCGGATTCTTTAATAATTCTTTATTTTCGACTGTCATCTGATCGGCCGCTAAATAAATATCGGCCGGGGTTTTTAGATTAACCACCACGCCGCCTTTATCCGTCTTATGAAGAAAATCCGGACCAACAATTTTTAAAACAGCCGGATACTGATATTTCTCAATATCTTCTCGGTTGTAAGGAATAACATTAACAACCGGAATATCATATTTACTTAAAACCGCAAAAGAACCGACGTAGTCGACATTAGTAATTTTTTCCACCGTTTTTTGTTCTAATGGGGTGTAAGGTCTATTTTTTTCAACCACCCCTTTATAAGTGACAAGTTTTTTATAACTTCTAACCGCTTCTTCCGGATATTCAAAAACCGGAATATTATTTTGCGCCAAAAGTTTTATGCCCGGTAAAACCGCTTCGCCGCCGATAAAACTGGCCATTACTAATTTAGCCGGATATTTTTTAGCCGTCGCAATTATGGCGTTTGCCGTCTCTAAAATCTGCGTCGAGGTTTGCGGCGTCAGTAGAACGAGTAAACTATTAACCTCATCCCTAGCTAAAGTAAGATCGATTGCTTTTTGATAAGTTAACGCCGTCGCATCGCCCAATAAATCCTGGCTCCCGCCGAAAGGAATTCCCAGGCGCGCGATTTCGTCGGCCGTTAACACAGCTGGGCCACCGGCGTTAGTAATTAAAAACAACTCTTTGCTATTTTTATTATGCCAATCCTTAGGGGCAAATAATAATAAATTAAATAACTCTCGTAAGTCATTAAGATGAATCGCTCCCGCTCTTTCCATACCCGTTTTAAACGACGCGGCCGAACCGGCTAAAGCGCCGGAGTGCGACGAGGCCATTTTTGTACCCATCGTGCTTTCTCCGGCATGCAAATAAGCAATCGGTTTATTCTTAATAATCGAAGAGGCTAAAGACATAAACCTTTCACCGTTTCGAACGTCCTCAAGATATAAAATAATTAAATCAATTTTATCGTCAGTCGCTAGATATTCAAGTAAATCGCTCTCATTTAAAACGGCCTTATTACCGAGACTGATAAAATAACCAAGATTAAAATCTTTATCCCTAAGCCAATCCAAAACCGCGCTACCAATCGCTCCGGACTGAGATAAAATCGCAACATTGCCGTCCTGACTTTTGGCCGCTCCAAAAGTCGCGTTCAAATCGGTTAAAGTATTAATAAAGCCTAAACAATTCGGACCGAGAATATTTAAAGAATTTTCCGCGGCGAGCTTAATTATTTCGTCTTCTAAAATTTTCCCGGCCGCCCCGCTTTCTTTAAAACCGGCACTGATAATAATTATATTTTTTATCCCGATTTTTGCACATTTTTGAATTTCCGCTAAAACAAACTGCGCCGGAATCGCAATTACCACTAAAATAGCTTCGGGATTATCAGCCGGTAAGTCACTTAAGTCCGCATACGCTTCAAGTCCGGCAATATTTTTTTCTTTTAAATTAATCGGATAAACTCTTCCCTTAAAACCGCCGGAGGTAATATTATCAAGAATTTGACGGCCGATTTTTGTCTCATCAATGGAAGCGCCGACAACCGCAACCGCTTCCGGCTTAAAAAAATGTTGTAATGACATATATTTTTTGCGTTATATCTAATTATCAGAAATGACTAATAAGATTAAGGCAGTTATTATATAAAGTATTAATAAATAATTAAGATTAAAGTAAGCTAAAATAATGTTTGGCCAAATAATTTCTAAAATAATAAACGAAATCATTAAAATATTTAAAAAATAAAAAAACTCCCGCCAGAATAATCTTCGCGTAAATAGTTTAAAAAAGTTTGCACGGATATCTCGTAACATAATTAAATATTTTTATTAAATATTTTTTGCCATAAAGTTCGCCCCTCGAAATCCAACCGGATCGCTTTGATTTCTAAATAATCGGCCGAGGAGGTACCCGACTTTAAACCCGGAACAGAAATCATAAAACTATATTTATTATTTTCACGATAAACATCTTTCGTATTAAATTCAACCGTCTTAGTTTTATAACCGTCAGTAACATAATCTAAAGGCGCTTCATAATCGGCTAAAATATATTTTATATTGTCGCTCAGAGAGAAAAAACGGTCAATCTTCTCGGGGTCCGGATTAAAAAGACTGTCTTTGCTAAAAGCAAAAACGCCGTCATTTTCTAAAATGACATCATCTTTAACTAGCTTAATCTCGTTAACCACAGACGTGCTAGACGACATTAAATCAACCTGCTCATAAGCTTTATCAAGCTTAAAATCCGTGCCCGCAAAAGCTACAGTCTGACGGCTGGCCGAACTATAGGCCTTAGCTTGCAAATAAGCAGTATTTGTCCAGAGGCTCAAAGGCAAACTCGCCGAAACCGGCCAAATCTTATTAATAAAAACAAGCTTGTTAACCGAGCACTCGATTCTCTTAATAACCGTATCGTCTCTAACTTTTATTTCAACTTTATACAAACCATTCTTTAGATTCTTTTCATCAAAAATTATTTCTTTAGTTTCCGAGCCGGAAAGCGGATTGGCGATTGTTTTTTGATCATCGGCTAAATACTTAGAATCGATTAATTTATTTTCATTATTTAAGGAATATAAATTAACCGTTATCGGGTCCGCCGCCGTATCCTGGCGTAGATTTATAAAATCAAATTTTAGATATAAAGGCTGATTATCAAGATAAACATAAAGCTCGTGCGCCCCGCGCAGCGGCGTGTCAATAACTAAAGGCAGAGAAGCTTTAAAGTTAGCCGGGCGGTAATTTAAATTAAGGTTGTAATTATAAGTCGCTAAACAGGAATTAATCCCGTCCGGACAACCTTTTAGCTGCCCTTTATTTAAATCCGCCGCCAGCTCATTCCAGTTTTTATATTGGCCGTCTCTCTGCAATAAAATTTTAGAGCCATTTTCTAAATGCGGCCAAGAATAACGCAAAGAATCGATAATCTTATTTTGCAGCGGCTTTAAATCATAATGCCAAACTATTTTATCGGTCAAAACACCCGCTTCAATGATCGGTTCCTGGGCGCTCAAATGATTTTTATAAGTAACTGTCAGTTTTGCCTTATCAAATGTACGCGGCGTAAAAACTGAGAAATAAATCGGGTCACCGATTAATCGCGGTAAATCTCCGTTTTTTGAATCAACCCTTTCGGCCGGAGTAAAACCATAGATAAAGCCCTTCCCCGATTTTACGCCCTCCGGATAAGTTCGCGTATAACTTACCTGGCCAGAGGGAAGGACTTTAAGATAAAGAAAAGCTAAAATTATAATTAATAAAATCACTCCGAAAAATAAGCGGATTTTAAATAAAAGTGGCTTTTGCTCAAAGAATAATTTCAACATAATTAATCTAAATACTTTTTCATTATCTCATGATAATTATCACAAAAACTGCCGATAAATTCCTGTTCGCTAAAAAAATTAATTAAATCATAACGAAGTTTAGGGGCGGTCACAGAACTCTTAATTTTTTCTTTTAAGCGAATTTTGAGCTCGGCCATATTTTTAATCTTAAACTTTAAAGCCAAAGTTTTGAAATCCGGTTCAACTCCTTTTTCTAAATACCAAAATAAATCATAATAATCACGGCCTTTAATATCGACTTCATTCTCTTTTCCTTTAAACCAGGTTCGATCTAAAATCGCGCTGATTTTTCCGGTCATCAAAAATTTTAAATTATAAGTTTTAACGATAAAATTAAAGCCGAAGCCGGAAACCGGCGCCACTTCGTATTCCGCCGCTTGAAAATCTTCAATCGATAACTCAATTTTCACGTACAGGAAATCACTTTCTTTTCCGCTACTATTTTTTATTCCGCTTTCATCATTGGCCAGACCCAATTCGTCCAAAATCGGAAATTTTAAATAGAGACGAATTTTTCCTTGAACTCGATAGCCAATTTCCATTTGAAATTGATCTTGAAAATATTTTTTAATTTCTTCGCCCAAGCCTTTTAAGTCGAATCGATTATAATCATCTTCCGACAAATTAAAATCCAGGTCTTCCGACAAGCGCGGTAGATTGTAAATAATTCTTAAGGCCGAACCGCCCATAAAAACAAAATTCTGATAGTTTTTTCGACTATATAAATAAGCCAGAACCGGAAATTGCAAATATTCTTTTAAAGAATTCTTAATTACATATTCCGGATAATTAGCTTGCCTTTTTTGACTGACAAAATCTTTTAACGAATTAAGCAACATATTTTTCAATTATTTTTTTTAACTCTTGGAAACGATCGGCCGGAACTAACTTAAAATAAGAAAATAATTCTGTCCAATCCTCCTCGGCTAAATTTTCTAAATTCAAACGTAAATCTGAAAAACCTTTTTCATTCGGATAAACGCCCCTCCGAAAACGAAGATACAAAAAGTCAAACAAAGCCTTCGCTTTCGAAGCTTCAAAAACAGTTTGGCTCTTAAAATATTTAATTTTATAACCTAAAAAAAGTTTCGGCGGCAAAGAATAATAACGCCAAGTACCTAAAGAATTCGTAAACTCCCGAGATGCCTTATTGCTGATTGAAGTTATCGCTTGAGCCGACTCGCTTAAAAGACTATATTTATCTAAAACATACTCTAAAGATAAATAAGACGGCGTTAATAATTTATTGGCTAAATATTCTAAATATTCATTTTTATTCTGCTCTTTATCATATCTATCTCGAAAAACATAAACCCCGTTTTTAAGAGCTACTAAATCGCCGCTTTTTAACCAATATTTTAAATTAGCATTAAGATTATTATCATCTTTTTCTAACAATTTTAGCGAATTTTTATCAAAAAACAATAATTTATCGGTTTTTTCTTGTAATTTTTCTAAAGTCATATTTAAGATAAATCTCTCGTATATATTAATAGAGGCTTGCTCTTTATACTTTTTCAGGAATTAGTATAATTATTATACCATTTCCTAAAAAAGTCCGCAATAGCTCCGAGATATACACCAAGACTCTGTATAGCCAACACCGAGTCTTTTTTTATGATTTTACAGTTTTTTTACAAATTTACATTATTCTGATATTATGAATATATAAATTGTCATTATTATAGACACTAAATAACTTATATGAGCAAAGAAAAATTTCCGACTTCCATTGCGTCCAAGGAAGAAGAAACTAAGCCTGTTCAAGAACAGCCAAAATCGAGCGAAAATCAAACATTTAATCCCAAGGATTTAGAAAAAATGAGTCATGAGGAACAAGTAGCTCATTTTGACAGCGCTCTTTCTAATTTAGATCTGATGTCTGAGGATGTTAATAATGCCCTAGCCGAAAGCGAACTTGAAAGAAGCGGCCGAAAAGGAGTTATTGGCCAGTCGTCCGGCTTTGATCGAACAAGCTTAAAGCTAAAAAATTTTTTCGGTGGCGAAAAAGCTTATGACGAAAAACTTTCTAAGATGGCCAAAAAAGTGGCCGAAAAAAATCTCGACGGACTTGAAAGGGGCTTAGGTTCAGATGTCTTAGAATTAAAGAAAAATATAAGCGCGCACGACACGGCCGCTAAAAATAATCTTGAAATTGCCAAAGAAATGCTTGGCCCGCAAGAATTCTCCGATGTCGAAGCAAAAATGAATCGGGAAAAAGATGAACTTGTCTTAGCTAAAAACGAAAAAGAAAATGAATTGAAAGAAGAAATTTCCCAATACCCCGCGGAAGAAAAATATGAAAAAATCGGTAATCTGCTTGGCGAATACAATCAAATAGAATCATCTATAAAAGGTAAACGATCAAATTTAGAGAACGATATAAAAAATCATGAAAAAAAATTTAGCCAAATTATTGATAGCGGAGATTCTTCTAAAGAATTGAAAGAAAAAATTCAAAATAAAATTGATATCTTAAAAAAGCAACATGAAGAAATCGCCTCAAGAGAAAAGGATGTAAAAGCCAGAATTGACGCACTAAAAAGTAACCAAAAAGAACTTGACCCATTTGTCAAGAGGCTGAGGGCAGCCGGAAAAACTAAAACCGAAATCGCGGAAGCGGAAAAAATCAGAGCCCAAAAGAGTAAGGAGGCTCCTACCGGCCCGGCATCATCTTCTGAAAATAAGGGTTATAATCCATGGGTCAAGACAACAACCGAAATAAAGCCCGACGAAGAAGAATCAGCCTTAGAAACTCCTGAAGAGGAAAAGAAAATAAATGTACCCGGTAAACACGCTAAAGGAAGAAATAAAAAAGATGGGCTGAAATCAGGACGAAAGAGCAATAAGGAGTCGAAGATCACTACTGAAGAGCCTTCTGAAAAACAAAAAGAAGATATAAAACTACAACATGTTAAGAAGTCGCCTAAACAATGGGGGTTTGAGTTACAGAATGTAAAGAACGGAATAGCGGATTATGCTGGCATTAAAAAAATAATGGACATATTTAAGAACGATCCTGACTTCATGAAAAAAACAGAAATTTCTGGTTATGAAGCGGCTAATTTCTTAAAAGGCTTATTAATAAATAAGAAGATACCAAATGCTCACGAGAAAGCTCGAGAAGCCATAAGAAGACTTATAAGCTAATGATTGAAAGACAAATTTATGAATTCAAATAATCAAGCCGATTTACTAGCCGCCGAACTTGATAAGGCGAGTGAAGAAAATAAAAAGTTTATCGCTAGTGTCGACGAAAAAATAAAAAAAGTAGACTTGGAATACGCGAAAGCACTTATCGAAGAGGAAAAGGGCTATTTAAAGATGGCTAAAAAATCACTAGAAGAAGAAAAGAATTAGCTTTGATAAATAACCTAATAAATACCCTTCTTAGTCTAAAAACATTTACATACAAAAAAAGCCCCAACCTGGGGCTTTTTTATATATCTACTATCTTACGCTTTACTTTCCATAATCGATTCTCTTTTTCTTTCCTTTATAACCGGTACCGGCTGGGATCAAACAACCGATAATAACATTTTCTTTCAAACCTTCAAGGTAATCGATTTTTCCGTTAACAGCCGCGTCAATTAAGACACGAGAAGTTTCTTGGAAAGAAGCCGCGGATAAGAAACTGTCGGTCGTTAAGGAAGCTTTGGTAATACCAAGTAATAAACGATCGGCTTTAGCGGCTTTCTTCATATTCTTATTTGCTTGATACAAAACTTCATCTTCAACCGTCTCGCCTGGTAATAAAATTGTCTCCCCCGCTTCTTTAATTAAATAACGAGAGAACATCTGACGCGCAATAATTTCAACGTGTTTATCGTTTAAAGGCTGACCTTGAGAAGAATAAACATATTGAATTTCTTTAATGATATATTTCTGAGTTTCAAGACGGCCTTTTAATTTATAAAGTTCTCTTAAATCAAGACTGCCTTCCGTAAGCTGAGTTCCTCTTTCAACCGTTTCCCCGTCTTTAACCATCATCATTGTGCCGCGAAGAATAACAAATTCCTTAACTTTCTCAACATCCTTAGTAAGGCTGACATATTTATCGGCTAAAGCGATTTGTCCGGCTGATTTCGCCTGAACAATCTCGCCGCCAACACTAAATAAATCAGTATTCTTATGAACTTCTTGGCCCTCCTTAACCAGAACTTTAACTTCTAATTTCTTTTTGTCTTTAGCGGTAATTCCCTGGCTTAATTTAATTTCATTTATTTTTTCCGAGAAATAGTATTTATCAGCATCCTTGCCTTTATAATAAATGCTTAAAACTTTCGCCTGCGGATTATTTACTAAAATGTCTTTACCGTCTTGATCTTTAATTGTCTTCTGGGCGAATTCAATCTTAACGCGTCCGGCCACATCGGAAATTAAAGCTTTTTTCTTCGGTGAGCGCGCTTCAAAAATTTCTTCAACCCTCGGTAAACCTTGCGTAATATCATCGGCACCGGCCACACCACCCGTCCTAAAGGTTCTCATCGTTAACTGGGTTCCCGGTTCACCGATTGACTGCGCGGCGATAACCCCGACCGTTGAACCAATCTTAACCGCCTTATTATAGGCCAGATCCCAACCATAACATTTAGCGCAAATTCCTTTGTGCATCTTACAGCTTAGAACTGATCGGACACAAGCTTCAGTAACCTCCTTAGACTTTAATAATTTAATATTTTCTTCATTTAAAATTTCACCGGCTTCTAAAATAACCTTATCCTTTTTATCAAGAACGTCCTTCGCTAAATAACGGCCGCTAATCTTTCTAAAGAAATCGTCGCCGGTTTTAGCCGCTTCGGCAACCGAGAAAGTGGCTCCTTCTGTGTCGCCGCAATCATCCTCGGCGACAATAATATCCTGAGAAACATCGACTAAACGACGAGTTAAATAACCGGCATTAGCCGTTCTTAAAGCAGTATCGGATAAACCCTTACGGACACCGTGAGTGGAAATAAAATATTCTAGAACACTAAATCCTTCTTTAAAGTTACCTTTAACCGGCAATTCGATAATTGCTCCAGACGGAGAAACTACTAAACCTTTCATTCCTAAAATCTGAACCGGTTGAGCCCAAGAACCACGCGCGCCGGACTCGATCATCGAGTAAACCGGTAAAATATCCGTTAAACCTTTTCGACAAATATCGGCAATCTTATCTTTAGTATTTGTCCATTCTTCAATAACTTTCGCGTAACGTTCACTCTCCGTTAATAAACCTTCTTCAAATTGTTCTTGAATAAGATCGACTTTAACATTCGCTTCATCAATTAAGCGATCTTTTTCCGGTAAGCTAGGCAAATCGCCGAAGCCCCAAGATAAACCGGATTTAGTAATAAAGGCAAAACTCTTATTCTTTAAACTATCGATAAATTTAACTGTTTCGTCTTCGCCGTAAATGCGTAAACAATCTCTAATTAAATCTTTTAATTTCCCTTTACCGACCACGTCGTTAAAGAAACGTAATTTTTCCGGGAGTAAAGAATTAAAAATTAAACGGCCGACAGTTGTTTTCATCATCTCGCCGTTATAACGAACGTTAATCGCTTCGTGTAAATCAATAAAATTACTTTCATAAGCTAAACGCGCTTCGTCTTCGCTATAAAAATAATGCATTTTTTCTTTAGTCGAGTCATTATATTCTTTACTGGTTAAAGTCATATAATAAGTACCCCAAACAATATCCTGAGTCGGGACCACAATCGGTTCGCCGGTCGCCGGTTTCAATAAGTTATGAGTCGAAAGCATTAATTCTTCCGCTTCGCGACGGGCTTCTTTAGTTAAAGGAACGTGGACAGCCATTTGGTCGCCATCAAAGTCGGCGTTAAAAGCGGTACAAACTAAAGGATGAATCTGAATCGCCTTACCCTCGATTAAGATCGGGCGAAAAGCTTGGATACCTAAACGATGCAAGGTTGGAGCACGATTTAATAGAACGTAAGCTTCACGAACAATTTCTTCTAAAATATCAAAAACTTCATCATGCCCGGCTTCGATATAACGAGAAGCGGAGCGAACATTATGAACAATTTCTCTCTTAATTAATTGAGAGATAATAAATGGTTTAAATAATTCGATCGCCATGATTTTCGGCAAACCGCATTGATCAAGATTCAAAGTCGGATTGACAACGATAACCGAACGACCGGAATAATCGACACGCTTACCTAATAAATTTTGGCGGAAACGGCCTTGCTTTCCTTTTAAAGTATCAGCCAGTGATTTTAATTGTCTCTTTTGACCGGTTGAAGCAGTAACGGTTTTGGTATGACGAGCAGAATTATCGATTAAAGCATCAACCGCTTCCTGCAACATTCTTTTTTCATTACGGCAGATAACTTCCGGCGCGTTTAAATCAACCAATTGTTTTAAACGATTATTACGATTAATAACGCGGCGATATAAATCATTTAAATCAGACGCCGCAAATCTTCCTCCATCAAGAGCAACCATCGGGCGCAAATCAGGCGGTACAACCGGTAAAACAGTCATAATCATCCATTCCGGTCTTAAATCATTGTTACGGAAGCTCTTTAATAATTTTAAACGTTTAATTAATTTTTCTTTTTTCGAGTCAATCGCATCTTCTAACTTTTCTTCTAAGTGCTTAACGCTCTTCTCTAAATTAATTTTGGCCAGTAATTTACGAATCGCTTCGGCGCCGATTGAGGCTTCAAAAATATGACCGAATTTAATACTTAAATTTTGATATTGTTGTTCGGATAAAATTAAAAGTGGTTTTAATTCTTTTAATTCTTTTTGCGCAGTGGCAAAATCTTCATCAAGGCGTTCGGTTCGAACCGCTTTAGCTTTAAGAGCTTCCTTAGTTTCGCTTTCTTCTTCTTTGCCGCCGACTTCTTTTATTTTCTTTAATTGATTTGTAAAATCATTTTCAATACTCTTAACCTTGCCCTTATATTCCTGTTTAATCTGTTCAATAGTCGCTTCTTTTAAAGATTCATCAACATCAATAACAATAAAACTCGCATAGTAAATAACTTTTTCTAAAGACTGAATTCCTAAATTTAAAAGCAAGCCGATCTTAGATGATAAACCTCTTAGAAACCAAATATGCGTGCAAGGAACTTGCATTGTAATATGACCTAAGCGTTCTCGGCGAACAACTGAGCGCGTAACTTCAACGCCGCACTTATCACAAACTATTCCCTTGTAGCGAATTTTTTTATATTTACCGCAAGCACATTCCCAGTCCTTGGTCGGACCAAAAATTTTCTCGCAGAATAAACCGTCTTTTTCCGGTTTTTGCGTTCGATAATTAATAGTTTCCGGACGAGTCACTTCACCGTGCGACCAGTTGGTTATTTCTTCAGGCGAAGCCAGTTTTAAACGGATGGCGCTGAAATCACTTGTTTTTATAGGGTTTAACATATTTTTAGATGGACAAAATTAAAATTAAAAATTAAGACAGGAACAATTTTGCTTATTCCTTTTCCTCTTCTTCATTTAAAACGGTGATGATTTCCGGTTCTTCAGCTAATTGTTTATCATCATTTTTTAACTCTTCATCGATCATCGTTTCAACTTCCGAAGCCGGCTTACCGTCTTCAGTTCCTAATAATTCAACATTTAATCCTAAGCCCTTAAGTTCACGAATTAAAACGTTAAAGGATTCCGGAACATTTAATTTTTCAATTTCTTCGCCTTTAATAATCGCTTCATAAGCTTTGGATCGCCCTGGAACATCATCCGATTTAATCGTTAACATTTCCTGTAAAGTATGGGCGGCGCCGTATCCTTCAAGAGCCCAAACTTCCATTTCTCCGAATCTCTGTCCACCAAATTGCGCTTTACCGCCTAAAGGCTGCTGCGTAATTAAAGAGTATGGACCGATCGAACGTTGGTGAATCTTATCTTCAACCATGTGGTTTAACTTCAAAACATATTTATAACCGACCGTAATTTTATGGTCGTAAATATTTCCGGTTTTGCCATCGAATAAAGAAACTTTTCCGTCTTCCGGCAAGCCCGCTTTAATTAATTCGCCGCGGATTTGATCTTCACTAATTCCGTTTAAAGCCGGACTCATAACCTTATAACCTAACTTATGAGCGGCAAAACCAAGATGCGTTTCTAATAACTGTCCGAGGTTCATACGAGAAATAATACCTAAAGGCGATAAAATAATATCAATCGGTGTTCCATCTTCCATATAAGGCATATCTTCAATCGGCACAACGCGAGAAATAACCCCTTTGTTTCCATGACGACCGGACATCTTATCACCAACCTGAATTTTTCTTAAATTAGCGACCGCAACCTGAATCGATTTCAAAACGCCAGCGGATAATTTATCCCCGTCTTCACGTGAGAAAATTTTAATATCAACAACTTTTCCGTGTTCCCCGTGCTCTAAGTATAAAGAAGAATCACGGACGTCTTTCGCTTTTTCACCGAAAATCGCACGTAATAATTTTTCTTCGGCCGATAAAGTCGTTTCACCTTTCGGCGTAATTTTACCAACTAAAATATCACCGCTGGAAACTTCCGCGCCGATTCTAATAATACCTTCTTCATCGAGATTCTTTAATTTCTCTTCACTGATGTTTGGAATATCGTTCGTAATAAGCTCCGGACCTAATTTTGTATCGCGGACATCAATTGTATAATTTTCAATGTGGATTGAAGAATAAATATCTTCTTTTACTAAACGCTCGGAAATAACGATCGCGTCTTCATAATTAAATCCTTCCCAAGTCATGAAAGCCACTAAAGCATTTCGGCCTAAAGATAATTCACCGTCATCAATCGCCGGACCGTCGGACAAAATATCACCCTTCTTAACTTTCTGACCTAAATCAACAACCGGATGTTGATTAATACAAGTCGAAGAGTTTGAGCGTAAAAATTTATTTAAATTGTAAGTCGTAACATTTCCCTTTTTACCGGTTAATTCAATTACCGTCGCATCAAGCTTAGTGATTTCACCATCTTCATCAGCAATAACCACATGGCCGCTATCGCGAGCCGCTCTTTCTTCAACCCCGGTTCCAACAATCGGCGCTTCACTCTTAATAAGTGGAATAGCCTGACGTTGCATGTTTGTTCCCATCAAAGAACGTTGTCCATCGTTATGTTCCATGAACGGAATAAGCGAAGTGGCAACGGAAATAATCTGATTCGCGGCGACGCCGACAAAATCAACTTTATTAATATCTTCTAAGCCCGGTTGACCGAACTTACGTCCCTGATATTTCGAAACTAAGAAATAGCCATCTTTATCCATCGGAATAGTCGAATCGACAGTCGTATATTTTTCTTCTTCGAAAGCATCAAGATAAACAATTTCATCGGTAACACGACTCCCTTTTTTATCATGAGCCGTTTTTCGATAGGGAGTTTCTAAAAATCCGTAGCTATTAAGCCGAGCATAACTGGCTAAGTGGCCAACTAAACCAATGTTTGGACCTTCCGGAGTCGCGATCGGGCAGATACGTCCATAGTGAGTAGTATGGACATCACGAACATCAAAACCGGCTCTTTCACGAGTTAAACCGCCCGGACCCATCGCCGATAAACGTCGTTTATGTTCGAGTTCCGCTAAAGGATTGGTTTGATCCATGAATTGAGATAACTGAGAACTCATAAAGAATTCTCTAATCACGCCGATAACCGGACGAGCATTAACTAATTTTGAAGGCGTTAAGGAAGTGATTTCCGAAGTGGACATGCGATCTTTAATAATACGTTCCATGCGAGCTAAGCCGACACGGAAACGATTCTGAATTAAACCGCCAATCGCCCGAATACGACGATTACCAAGGTGATCAATATCATCTTCCGGTTCTTTAGTAATGTTTAGTCGGATAACTTCTTTAATAATTAAAACTAAATCTTCACGACGTAAAATTCGATTTTCTTTTTTAGTCGCCGATAAATCTAAGCTAAAACGACGATTTAATTTATAGCGTCCGACACGGCCGAAATCGTAACGATCGAAACGGAAGAACATGGAATGAATTAATTGACGGGCATTATCGACAGAAGCTAAATCACCCGGACGAATACGACGATAAACTTCCTGCAAACCTTCCGCCTCATTCTTAGCGGCGTCTTTTTCAATTGTCGCTTCTAAGAAAGTTTTTTCATCTTTGCTCTTTACTAAATCAACATCGGCAAATAGTTTTTTTAATTCTTCGTCATTTTCATAACCAAAAGCGCGCAAAAGCGATGTGGCCGCGACTTTACGCTTACGATCAATTCTAACCCAGATAACTTTGTTTGAATCCGTTTCAATTTCGAGCCAGGCACCGCGATTCGGAATAATTTTCGCGCCGTAGCATTTCTTTCCTTTTACAAATTCCGCGGTAAACATTACCCCAGCCGAACGGATAAGCTGAGAAACAACAACTCTTTCAATGCCGTTAATAATAAAGGTTCCTTTATTCGTCATCAAAGGAAAATCACCAAGAAAAATTTCTTGGTTTAAAGCATGGTTATTTTTTTTATTTAAAAGACGAGTCTTAACGCGTAAAGGCGCCTCGTAGGTAATATTCTTCTCCCGACTTTCAATCTCGGAAAATTTCGGTTCATCTAAATAATAATCCTCGAAATATAATTCTAAATCACGACCGATGAAATCCGTGACCGGATTGATTTCATCAAACAACTCTTCTAAACCTTCCTTTAAAAACCAGCTATAAGAATCCTTCTGAATTTCGATTAAGTCGGGCATTGGCATGACCTGGCTTACTTCAGAAAGTGATATTCGTTTAGACATAGGACTTATATTTTAAATTGAAAAAAAAGCTATTAATAAAATTACTTTAAAGACAAACGTAAAAAACAATAATATCTTTATTTAACAAAAAAATCCCAATCCCAAATTGGCTTGAGTTTCAGTTTTATTTAATTAGTTATTATTGTTATTATTCACTTTTTTAAGTAAAAAAAGTGTTAGGCTTTTTAATAATATAATATTATTTATCTATTGTCAACAAGGCTCGGGACTGCTTCGCTCCACACTTTATCCACAATTAGCGCCTCTACTCTGGTTTTAACAATTTTTTAGTCCTCAAAGCGACTTTTTATCACCTTTTTAACCTCATTTCGCTCATCCCAAGCGATTTTTTCATTATTCGCTATACATATATATTGTTCGGCTCCTTTACCGGTAAAGAGCAATAAATCCCCAACTTGAGCTAAACTGACCGCCTTTTCAATCGCCTCTCGTCGATCAATGATTTTAAAGAGGTTATTATTAAGTTCAAAGCCCAGTTCTTCGGCGCCTGAGGCGACAGAATTAATGATTTCCGCTGGATTTTCATCGTAGGGGTCTTCGTTGGTAATAATCACAATATCCGCATTCTCGGCGGCCATATGCCCTAATATCGGACGTCTTGCCTTATCTCGTCCACCTCCGGCTGAACCTAAAACATGTATAATTCGCTTATGTTCAAGGCGGCTAATCGTTTCATATAGTTTAGCCAGCGCTTTCGGTTCAAAGGAATAATCAACTATGGCTGTAAAATTCTGCAAATCACTTCCCTTAACAAACTCTAATTTTCCGGCTAAACCATTAACGCTCTCTAACCCCTCTTTTAATTTTAAAGAATCTATTTTCTGATTTAAGCCGACCGCGTAAGCCGCTAAAGCGTTAAGGGCATTGAAGTCGCCCAATAATTTTAAATTAACGACTTGATTATTAATCGTTATCTCTGTTCCCTGCGAATTTGACTTTATATCAGAACCACGGACTAAGCTAAAATCTTTCGTGATATTTTCACTACTGATTAATTTAAGGAAAGAATTCAAATCTTTTTCCGGTTTAGTTAGATAAACAATTTTTGCCTCGGCGAAAAAATTTAAAAAATAAGACGCAAAACGATCATCGCCGTTAACAATTATTGTTTTCAAAACTCGACTTAAGTCTAGTTTTCTGAGTTCGCTGTACGGCTTAACGACGACTTTATTTTCATCGGCATATTTAGTTTTACATCTTTTTAAATGCGCGAATAATTTGCCCTTGGCCGCTTGATAATTTTCAAAACTGCCATGTGCTTCTAAATGCTCCGGATATAAATTTGTAAAGACTAAAACATCATAATTAATAAAACGATGGCGGAATTGTTCAATCCCCTCGGAAGTCGTTTCAATAATCGCGTAACGACACTGATTTTTAACCATTCGCGCTAGCATTTCTTGGATAAAAAAGCGACCGGGCATCGTCATCTTTTTATCATTGAGCCATTCCTTTTCACCATCCGAAAAAACTGCCGTCGAGCTTAAACCCGTCTTATAACCGGCTTCACTTAACATCTTCATTATTAGATAAGCGGTTGAGGTTTTGCCGGCCGTTCCCGTAACGCCAATAACGATTAATCGACGGCTTGGAAACTTATAACGAGCGGCCGCCAGATAGGCAATTAAAAAATGATAGGCTGGTTGAAAAGCTTTAAAAAGTCGACGCGGAATTATTTTTTTTATTCGGTTTACCATAACTATATAATAGCGATAAATTTTACTTTTGTCATCTTTAAATAAAAAAAACCGCCCCGGATTCCGACGGGACGATTTTTAAATTTTACTATTTTTTCCGGACCTCTAGCAATGAATCTATCATACATATAATAATACGAAAGCGCAAGGAAAATGTTACAGAGTTATTAACAGCTGAATGGGAAAAATCATTAATATTAGTTCTGATAGGCATCTGAATTAATCTTTTTATTTAAACTTTCCTTATCAATATCTTCGGCTAAAGATTTAACGCCGGCCTGCCTTTCTTTCAAAGTTTTAATTTCTAACTTTAAATATTCAATTTCATCTTTCGGAGGATAATAAAAAGGCATACCCCTTTTATCAGAGATCTCTGCTTCCAACCTCCTAAGCTCCTCTTCGACGGAATTAATTTTATCAAGCAGATCCCCTTCTACTTCAAGACCAGAGACTGAACTATCTTTTACCGGCTCATCTTCTTTAAATTTATCATTTTTCTTAAATGACTCCATAATTGGATACTCTTCAAGACTAGACATACATTTAAAATTAATACAAATTATTTTGAAAAAAACATTTCATCATCATCGTCGATTAAAGAGGGTTTCTCTTTTTTTTCAATAACTTTTTGGACTGGTTTTTCGGTAGGCTTTACTTCGACTTTCGCCTCTCTAATTTCTTCTAAAATTTCGTCCTCATCCTCAATTATCTTATCTTCTTCAGCGGGGCTTAACTCTAATTTTTCTTCAATTTCCTCGGCTTCTTCTTCGGTAATTTTTAAAGCCACTTCATCCTCATTTTTAATAAAAGGATTATCGCTTTCAAAAACTAAAGTGTCATCATTTCCCTCTTCGTTATCATCTTCATTATCATCTTTAACCGGACTAAAATATTCAGAAGGAATTGGCGCGGAATTTCGATCATGAACCGGAATACCGCTGATCACATTCGGACCCATCGCTTCATATTGATCCTGGCTTAAAAATACTTCCCGTGGTTTTGAGCCGTTGCTGGCGCCGATAATTCCCGCCTCTTCCAGCATGTCTAAAATTTTGGCCGCTCTTCCATAGCCAATCGATAAACGGCGTTGTAACATTGAGGTTGAGGCCTTATTCGCTTTAACGATTATTTCTTTAGCGGCTTCAAACAATTCATCTTCATCACCATGATTTCCGTCCATACCGACACCGGCATTACCATTAACTTTTTGGCGATCAGTGACGCCTTCTAAATATTCGGCCGGTCCACATTTTTCTTTGATATAATTTACAACATCATTAATTTCCGAATCGCTAAGATAAGCGCCTTGAATACGTTTTGGTTTTGAAAGTTCCGGGGTCATGAACAGCATATCGCCTTGACCCAAAAGTTTTTCGGCCCCGCTCATATCTAAAATTGTTTTTGAATCAACTAACGAGGCAACCGAGAAAGCGATACGCGTCGGAATGTTCGCTTTGATCAAACCGGTAATAACATCGACGCTCGGACGCTGAGTTGCCAAAATTAAATGAATACCGATTGCCCGAGACATTTGTGCTAAACGAATAATGGCCGCTTCCATTTCCTTCCCACTCGTCATCATAAAATCGGCGAGCTCGTCGATAATAAAAATAATGTAAGGTAATTTTTCGACATTCGGAATTAAATTATAGGCTTGGATATTTTTCTTACCCGCTTTATTTAAAACATCATAACGACGATCCATCTCATTCAAACACCATTTAAGAGCATTAATCGTTTTATTAACATCAGTAATAACCGGGGTTAAAAGATGCGGGATTCCGTTATAAGTCGGAAGTTCAACCCGCTTCGGATCAACCATAATAAATCTTAAATCGGCCGGATCGTTTTGATATAATAAACCGACAATAATCGCATTTAGACAAACCGACTTTCCGGAATTAGTTGCCCCGGCCACAAGTAAATGCGGCATGCGCGTAATATCATAAAGCCAAACCATTCCGGCCACGTCTTTTCCTAAAGCAACAAATAAATTATTTTTTCGAGTTTTAAAAGCTTCGTCCTCTAAGATTTCGCGAAGACCAACAATCGCTTTGGCGCGATTCGGAACTTCAACGCCAACCAATGATTTTCCGGGAATCGGGGCTTCAATTCTAATTGGATGGGCCGCTAAAGATAAGGATAAATCATTATTCAAGGTTGTAATTCTTGATAATTTAACGCCTTCGGCCGGACGGAAAGTATATTGAGTAACCGTCGGACCGACTTTAGTTTCACCCATCTCGACTTCAATCCCGAACTTATCAAGTGTGCTTTTTATTTTCTGCGCATTAATTTCCGTATCGCCGCCATGCGCTTTCGAAAATTTATTGTTCAACAGTTCAATCGGTAAATCGATTTTAAAATTTTTCTTCGGCCAAACAATTTTTTCCTGAATTGCCTTCTCTTTCTTGCGCGCTTTTATTTTTTCTTCAACTTCTTCTTCAAAACCATCGTCTTCATCAGAATGAGAATCTTTTCGATTCGCTTCAGAAACATTATTAATAATATCGACTGATAAATCTTTTTTTTGCCAGGTGCCCAAAATATCCTCGCGCGCTTCTTTAATAAATTCGGCCCCCGCCTGCCTGCCGGTAGGCAGGCTCTTTTTCTCGTCGTCGTCCGAAGAGGAAAATAAATTTCTAAAAAATATGACAAAAGGATTTAAAACTTTCGCAAACAAACTTTCCCGTCCAACAATTCGCGATAATGAAGTATTGAAAACTAAAACTAAAGAGATTAATAGAAAGGCAAAAAGAACAACGACGCCGCCCCAGAAACCAAAGACATAATTAAAGGCCAGACTTAAATAATAACCGATATAGCCGCCGCCGACGCCGTTGGCAATTGAATCCTCCCAGTTTAAGGGATTAATAAAAAAATGAAATAAAGTCTGGTAGGAAATAAAAAGAAGACCGAAGCCCAAGTAGTCGCTAAACTTTAATGGGTTTTTCTTCTGACGGATTAAAATAAGCGCCCAGTATAAAAAGATAATCGGAGCGAGCCATTTGCCGTAACCAAAGATTAGGGTCAGGGTTTTTGAAGTAAAAGTTCCGAAGTGACCCGATAAATTAAAAAGGCCCAGCAAACTAACAAGACCGAAAACAAGCAAAAAAACAATAAAAATACTGCGTTTAGCATGCTCATTTATTTCGAGATTTGGGATTGTCAAATAATCTTTCGGATTAACGTTTTTCTTTTTTCTGCCCATAGTTTTAGATTTTATTTAAGAAAGTGACTCGTCTATATAGTAATTATAACACAAAATAGCAAAGACAAGCTTAATTTTAATTAATCTCAATATCAATAAACACGGCTTGCGGGACGGCGGCACGGATTTTCTTTTCGATTTCATCGATTCGGCGTCCGACTAAGCGCGGTACTCGATCCATATAATCAACCGAAAACTTCATAAAGTTTTCATAGCTCTCTTTAACGTCTTCATACTCATTCTTTAAAAAATGATGAGAATCAAATTCTTTCATTAAAGCCGAGGCATTAAATTCAACGTCACATTTAATTAAATATTTATCAATATCGAGAATCGCCGACTTAAAATCTAAAACTTTCTCGATTGTCGAATCACTGTTTAAAATATCTAAAATAATTTCTTCCGTCTCTTTCGGGATTGATTTAGTTAATAAATAATTGCGATTTTTTGCGATCAGCAAGATCGCAATCGCCCCAAGCATCAAACCGATTAAAATTGAGCCAAAGGCATCCCAATAAATATTGCCGGTTAAATAAGTTAATAGAATACTTAACACGGCGATGAAGACGCCCAAAACGGCTAAGCTATCTTCATAAACGACCGCGAGAGTGGTCGGATCGGCTTGCTTAATAATTATCGACATTTTTGCATGCGGAAAATGTTCTCTTAAATCTTTTAAGGCCAGCAATAAGGTACAGGACTCGACAATAAAAGCAAAAACTAAAATTATTATCGCCCAGATATTAAAATGAATGGGTTGCGGATTAAATAAAGAAACGACGCCGTGGTAGGTCGTGATTCCACAACCGATGAAAAAAATCCCGCAGGCGGAAATTAAGGCCCAAATAAATCTTTCTTTGCCGTGGCCGTAAGGGTAAAGTTTGTCCGGCTTTTGCACGGAGAGTTTAACCCCAAGCATTAATAAAAATTGGTTGGCCGTATCGGCAAAACTATGGATCGCTTCCGAAAACATTGCTCCCGATCCGGTGATAAAGAAACCGATAAATTTAGCAACGCAAACTAATAAATTTCCGGAAAAAGCGGCGATAACCGGAAAGAGCCCGGAGGTTTTCGGCTTAACGGCTGACTCACTGTTTTTTTCGATCTTTTCCATACAAATTATTAATTATTTATTTTATTCTAAATTTAAATCTTCTTTAACTTGCTTAATTAAAACGCGGCCCCTTTCTTCGTCGTGGCCATCTTTTAAGAAAAAGTAGGTGGCCGTTCTAATTGACGTAAAGTTATAGTATAACCTAACGCGTCTTTCTAGATCTGGACTTAGAGAAATACCGGTCACTTTCAAATAAGTATCTAAAAATAGCTTCTTCATTTCTTTCGCAAATTCAACATCACCGGCTTTGGTAATAATTTTATAATCTAACTGCTGGGTAAACGATCCTAAATCGCGAGCGAAGTCGCTTAAGCAAAGATCGGTAAAATCAATCAACCCGATTTTATTCATGTTCGTCTTAATAATATTTTCCGGATGGGCATCGCCATGAATTAAAGACAAGGGCGCGCCGGAATTAAAGAATTCTTCTTCTTGCGCAATTAAGCAATCATAAATCTTCCGTAAATCATCAGTATACTTGCTTTTAAAACGTTGATCGACTTCTTTTAAAATATTTTTTACGCCCGGAATAACAGTATTGATCCGAGCATTTAGGGGATTGAAATTGGCTTCCGGGTTTATTTTTAAATTATGCAATTTAGAAAACAAAGCCGCTGATTCAGTAATTATCTTTTTAATTTCCGGCCGGTCGCATTTCTTAATATAATACAATAAATTCTCGCCGATTAAACCGCGGTAGAAAGTGCCGTTAAACTCCGGCGAATAAAACAAGGGACGCGGCAATTTAAAGTTAGAATCAGGAAAATTATTAGCCCAAAGATATTTTAAAGCCTCATAAATATTCTCCCTCATTTCATTACTGTGCGCCGAGCAAACAATCGGTATTTTTATTTCCACGCCGTCTTTATTTAAAAAATAGGCGTCCCAAGAAATAACGACGTGGTAAGTTGTTTCCCAAATTAATTTTTTATATGGCTTAACCTTAACTTTATTCAGTGCGATAAAATAAGGATACTGCGGTAAAACTTCCTTACGCAATAATTCTAAGACATAATTTTCATCAAGTAACTTTAAGACTTTGTTCATATATTTTTCTGCCAATGCTTTTTCCAGTGCTCTGACCAGATTAATTCTTTAATAATTAAATAATAGTGTTCGGCTTCTAATTTTTTATTTTTCGTTTTTATATTTTCTAAAGATCTAACGGAACGGATTAAATCTTCGAGACCGCGCTCAATATCATCAGGGCTCCAAGCATAAGGTCCGTATTCCTTAGAAAAATCCTGACCGCTCGCCCACCAAAATGTGCAAGAAGCCAATCCCCGAACTAAATGCCAGCGATACCAAAAATAGTTTTTATCTTTTTTATATAATTCATCAAGGCTCAAACACAAATTCGCTAAACGCCAAAGATTAACCTGAATTTTATTTTTTCGATTCGCCCATAAACAATAGGCCTCTCTTTTTTTAATATCCCGCGGTGTTGATTCCCAAGAACAAGGATAAATTTTTATCGCCTTTTCTTTCGGATTATTTTTCTGGTCTTTAATAAATTCAGAAATTGTTTTTGTTTTTAAATCTTTTGCCTTAGCAATTTTTTCCATCTCTCCGGTCGGATCTTCGTGTCGCAAGCCATATAATTCAGCGTCCGTCCCGGTAATATATAATTTATCATCTTTAGCGATATTCTCATCTTTCAATAAAGACAGTAGTTTATCCGGTGGATAAACGCTCGAGAATTTTCTAGAGCGAAAAACTATTCTTAGATCACTAGCCTCGTCTTTATAAACATGGTTGAAATTAAAATCAGTTTTAAATCCTTCGCCTCGCGCCACTTCATCAAGAATTAACCATCTATAACCGAGCTTTTTAATAATTTTAGAAACCGCTGGGCTATAAGCCATCTCTGGTAAAAAACAGCCGGCTTTTTTAAAACTAACACCAAAATGTTTTTTTAAAATCTGTTCATTAATTCTAATTTGTGAAATTACTTCCGCTTCCGGCAACAAAGGTAAAAGTCCATGATAGGCAGCCGACCCGGTAAGTTCAATTTGCCCGCGGCTAACTAAATTTTTTACACGTCTTAAAAAACTATCCTGGCCCTGATCGGCTAACCGCTCTAAAAGACAACCGGAAATATTCCAAGTCATTTTTAAATTCGGATGTTCTTCCATTAAGCGCACTAAACGCCAGTAGCTTTTATCGAGCGCCTCTTTAATCTTATAATCTTCAATATTGGCGGGTTGATAGAAATGTAAAAAATTAAGCCAAGTCATAAATTATTTCTTTAAAGCTTTTTGATATAATTTCAAATATTTTTGCGCCGGAATCTCCCAACTGCTCGACAGTTTCATCGCTCGCTTAACCAGACCGGACCAAACTCGCTTATGTTTAAAGTTCTCGAGCGCCCGAATAATCGTCGCATAAAAAATCATGTCGTCCTCTTCTTTAAAAGTAAAACCGGTTCCCTTTTTAGAAGTTGGATTAAAATTTTCAACCGTATCGTAAAGACCGCCGATTTCGCGGACAATCGGGATGCAGCCATAACGCATTGCAATAAGTTGATTTAAGCCGCAAGGTTCATGAACGGAAGGCAAAAGAAAAAAATCTGCGCCCGCATAAACCAGGGTCTCATATTTTTGATTCGCTTCGTGCGACGGGATAACCACTAACTTATGTGGATATTTTTTCGCAATTTTCTGCAAAGCATTAAGATATATTTTGTCACCCGAACCGATAATTATAAACTGCGCCGAAAGCTTTAATAGTTGCGGCATGATTTTTATAATCATCTCAAAACCTTTTTGAAAAGTTACCCGCGAAGTCATGCAAAAAATCGGCACATCTTTATCGACGGGTAATAAAAATTTCTTCTGCAAATAAACTTTATTAATCGCTTTATTTTCTATTTCATGTTCGGAATAATTTTTATGAATCGTTTTGTCCTTTTCCGGACTATAGGTATTATAATCGATCCCATTAACAATCCCGAATAAGCGCGAAGCGCGATTCTTAAGAATGCGCTGCAAATCCTGGCCAAATTTTTTTGTCATTATTTCCTTTCGATATTGTTCGCTAACCGTATTAATTATATCCGCGGAGAGAATCGCTCGTTTGGCAAAATTAATATTTTCTAATTTCGGATCGCTTAAATGTGGAATCTTACTGCGGCCATAATCTTTATCGCTCGGCGGAACCTCCCACCAATTATGCCCGAATTGAAAAATTAAATTATGAATTGTATAAATAGTTTTCGCTTTCTTTAAAGTTTTTGAATAACGAAAATCGGTTTTTAAATAATATGGAATTAGTCCGGTCTGCCAATCATGGCAATGGATAATGTCAGCTGGAAATTTTAAAAGCGAAATTAATTTTAAAGCAGCGACATTAAAAACTAAAAAACGAGAATTTTCCTTTCCGGATCCATAAAGATGCTTATGTTTTGAAAAATATTTCGCGCATTCGACAAAATAAACCGGCAAGTCGCTCATTAAATAGCCCTGCCAAAAATTTACCTTAATTGTTTCGTCGGAATTAAGAAATAATACAACATCTTTAAAGATTAATTTTAAATTGTTTGCTTTCTTGCTTATTACCCGCCCGTAAAGAGGGGTAATAATAATCACCTCGTGCCCTAAACGATTTAAAGCTTTCGGTAAACTACGTGCCACATCGCCAAGACCGCCTGTTTTTGAAAACGGCGCGACTTCCGAAGCAATTTGGACAATTTTTAACTTTTTAGACATAATTTCGAATTTAAAGCGCAAATCGCAATTGCGAGCGCGTCGGCCGCATCATCCGGATAGGGCAATTCTTTAAGATTTAAGATTAGCTTGACCATTTTTTGAACTTGATTTTTCGAAGCTTGGCCGTAAGACGAAACAGCTTGCTTAACCTGTGATGGTGTGAATTCAACAATCGGTAAATTATTTTGTTTCAGAGTTAAAAGAGCAACGCCGCGCGCTTGCCCGACAATTAAAGCGGTACGAACATTCTTATTAAAAAATAATTGCTCAACGGAAGCGAGTTCGGGTTTATATTTTTTTATAATCTTGGTGAGTTCGCGATGTAAAATATCGAGTCGCGTAATTAAATCATCTTTCGGACTTGTTTTTATCGAGCCATAAGTTAAGCAAGTTAAATGTGAGCCCTCCTCTTTAATCAGACCGTAGCCGGTATCGGCAATTCCCGGATCAATTCCTAAAATAATTTTAGGCATAAATATTAATTATTCCGGCTTTTAATCGGCTAAATTAGTATAGTAATCGCTAACATCCTCGTTTTCATCAAGCGCTTCGATAATTTTCTCAAATTTTTCTTTCTCTTCGCTTTTTAATTCAACCTTTTCTTTCGGAACATATTCAATCTCGGCACTCGTTATTTTTAAGCCCTTCTTTTCTAAAGAAGCAGCGACTTTATGCAAATCCTTAACTTCGGTACAAATTGTAATTCCCTCTTCCGCCTTTTGAAAATCGGAAATTCCTTCATCAATTAATTCTAATTCTAAATCATCAGCCACAATTTTTTTTGCTTCTAAATCTTCGCTAGCGATTCTAATTACCCCGAGTTGCGAAAAGTTCCACATGACCGAACTAAAAGCACCACCGTTTTTTGTAAAAAGATGGCGAACGGTCGCGCCGCTTCGGTTTTTATTATCAGTCAGGCATTTAACGATTAATTGCGCTCCCGGAGGAATAATCCCTTCGTAAAATAATTCCTCAACCGTTTGTCCGCCGAGTTCACCGGTTCCCTTTTTAATCGCCCGGTCGATATTATCTTTCGGCATATTCGAAGCCCGCGCCTTATCAACAGCCGCCCTTAAAGAAGGATTTGACGCCGGGTCGCCGCCAGATCTGGCTGCTATAGTTATAATATTTCCTAATTTCGTAAAAATCGCGCCTCGTTTTGCATCAACTAATTCTTTCTGGCGATGCGTTGTCGCCCATTTTGAGTGTCCAGACATAAATTGTTTAACCGCTTTCTGCCCATATTAATTAACAAAGGCTAAGCTGATTTTTAATAATTACTACCAAAACTTTAACGCAAATTGAAATAAAAATCAATCTCTCTTATAATGTAATTAGCAAATATAAAGCATACATAATTATATTTCATTTGTTATTTCAAAATTTAAATAATATTTTTTACGCTTCGGTGATATTCTGTGGCAAAAATTCACTAACGTTCATTTTTGCTCTACGAAATCACAGGCGCTTAAAAAACATTATTTATATTTTTCAATAGGAACATATTCTTTAATTATAACAATTATTATGTCTAAGTTAATTATCCCTGACTTAAATAAGGTCGTTCTTGATTCTTTGGATTTCTTTAGTCTGAATCAGCCGCCAAAACTAAATACGAAGAATTTTTCTTTCGGCTTCGTTGTTGGAAGTGGTAACGCCTATAATACGGGGCAAATTATCTTTAACGATCAAAAGGCGCTATTTGCGAATGAAAGTAATTTTAATGATTTGTTAAAAAATTATAATTCCTTAATTAAAGACAAGGTTTTAAAAGAAGCGGTAATTATATCGGCTTCCGGCGAAAAAGATGCGGTTTGGGAAATTAAAGCGGCAAAAAAGGCGGGACTAAAAACAACTCTATTAACCTGTGAACCGGATTCGACAAGTGCCAAGCTTGCCGATAATGTTTTACCTTTCCGAAAAATCGCCGAACCCTATACTTATAATTTCTCGACCTATTTCGGAATGGTAATTAGTAAGAGTGGCGAAAAAGCCTTTAATATTAAAAAAGAAATAGTCAAAGCGGAATTGGGCTTTAAAAAAGTTAGCTTTAAGAAATACAAGAGTTTTTCATTTATTTTACCTGACAAATACGGCCCGATCGCCGAGATGCTCAATATTAAGCATGAGGAATTATTTGGTCCATTTTTATCGCTCCGCGCTTTTTCAGAAGGTCAAGCTAGGCATGCTAAATTCGTTCATCCTTCGAAAGATGAGTTAGTAATTAGCTTTTCGGAAAATAAGTTTTTTGGTTTAACAAAAAGTCGCCTTGAGTTAAATTTAAAAAATGCCGGTCCTGGTTTAATATTAGCCCTAAGTTATTATATTGTTGGGCTTATCCAAGGTTCCAAAACTCCCTATTTTAAAAAGGACATTGAAGCCTATTGCGAAAAGACCGGGGCTTTAGCTTATAAAGGAAAGAATAAATTTAGTGTTATTGTACCGGGAAATTAATAATTGTTAAACGAATTTAGCTAAAATTAGATAGTTTATACCAAAAAGCACCTTAAAGGTGTTTTTTGTTAAGTATATTCTATAACTATTGACAAAAGCTTCCTTATATGATAAGTTGTAGGCATAGTGCGCTAAACGGTTGGCACTTAAAAGCTCTACAAGGCTATGTTCTGTTACAGGAACTAAAGAAACCGGTTCTTTAAAAATTATTTATCATGAAAAAAATTTCAAAAAATGCAGTGATGTTTTTCGCGTTGAGCTTATTGCCAACAGCATTAGTGATGGTGTGCGGTTTTTCTATCGCCGCCAGTTTAGTTCTTATCGCCACATTTTTTGTTGTGGCGGTAGTAATTATCAACCAAAGCTTTGCCGAAGAATCCTTTAGCTTTATTCGCGCCAAAAAAATGCATGTCTCAATTGGCGCGACTATCGCTTTAAGCGAAACCGTTATTAAAATCCCTCCTACTATTGCGATAATAATAGTGGTAGGATTATTGGTAATCGGATTATTCCAGATAATTCGAGAAGGCTCGCTGTTTGGCTTAGACTTTCATGAAAAATGGAATGATGAATGGATTGATGAACAGTTTGGGATTATTCCTAATGCTTTAATCCTTTTGTCAGCCTTGTTCTCGGGGCTAATGATTGTCTCTCATTTCAGTGATCAACTAATTTGGGTTCCTCTTGCCGCCTTAGGATTTTTAACTATCGCCAGTATCCATCTAAATGTTTTTGATTTATGGAACTCCGACAAAGTGGCGATACAAGTTGTCGCCTTAACTCTTGCTGCCATAACCGGCATAATCAGTACGGTAATCCAATTTAATGAGGCCAGGATATTCGGGCTCTTGATTTGGGTTATTACTTTAGTGATTGGCATTATTCTAATCCTAACTTTAGTATTTCTCTATATCCGCGCTATTATCAGAGAAAAGAAAAGAAGAGAACTGGAAAAAGCCGAATCCGAAGCTAAACAAATCAAGGAGAAGCAAGAAAAAGAAAGGCTTGAGAAATCTTTACTGGAAAGAATTTCGGAATTAACCTGGAGGGAAATTTTTACTGGGTTTAATAGATTTAATGAAGCTTTTGGAATTAAGCTTTTTCTGGCATGTTCCAATTTAGAGAAGTTACCCGAGTTAATCACGGTATCAAACGAAAAAGGACAAATTTTTTGGAATAATGATTTGTCAAACATGTTTCAAGTAATGGATTCCGCTGCGCGAAAAGTCCAGGATGACGAGAATCTTAAAAAAATTCTCGATGTTTGCACCTCAATCGAAAACTTCGTAAGATCAAAAAAATCAAAAGTAGAAGTTGACTATAGAGGCGAACTCGAATTAATGGGCCGATTGTATTCAATCAGAAAATTGTCCGGAAAGGCTATCTAGAATGAAATCATTTTAAAAATACTTTTTCATCACGAAACTCAAAAGCCTCGCAACAAAAAATTGCGGGGCTTTTTTACAACCATTTTTTATTTTATATTTACTTTTTTACCTTTGTCTGATTTTTAACTTTAGCTACCGCCGCCGCCAATTCCTTATCGGTCGCCAAAAAATAATGTCTAATCGGTTTAAAGTTATTATCAAGCTCATAAACCAAGGGAATCGCCGTCGGAATATTAAAATCGGCAATTTTATCGGGCGAAATATTATCTAAATATTTTACCAAAGCCCTTAAACTATTGCCCGAGGCGGAAATAAGAATTTTCTTATCTGCTTTTAAGGCCGGGACAACCTTCCCCTTCCAAAAAGGAACAACTCTTTTTTCAACATCTTTTAAACACTCCGCCAAAGGAACCGGAACATTTTTATACTTCGCTAATTTACTTTGATCATATTTAGAACCGACTTTAATCTTCGGCGGGCGAACATCATAAGACCGGCGCCAAATAAAAACCTGGTCTTCCCCATATTTAACAACCATCTCTTTTTTATTTAAACCCTGCAAGGCGCCATAATGTCTTTCGTTCAAACGCCAGTCATTTTCAACCTTAATTTTTTCTTTTAACTCATTTAAAACTATTTTAGTTGTTTTTTGGCTTCTTTTTAAAAAGCTTTGGAAGATTATATCAAACTTAAAACCCGCTTTTTTAAGTTTTTGACCGGCTAAACGCGCTTCTTTTTCTCCGATTGGCGCTAAATCGACGTTAACCCAGCCCGTAAACAGGCCTTTTTCGTTCCAAGCGCTCTGACCGTGGCGTAATAAGACAATTTTAATCATAAAATATTATTTATTTTTTCTTAATTTTATTATAACACAGATTTAATTTAAATTGACGTCGAAAGTTTAAAAATGTTAGTATAGATAGTAGTTAATTCTAAACATATTAAACAAAAATCGCAAAAAATTAAAAAGATAGCGGTTGAGGTCGGTTTGGGAACAATTAACTTTATTAATTTTTCTGGACGACTCCTCGCAAAAGCATTCCGACCATTGGCCGGTATTTTTCGTTTTACCTTTAAATTCCTTTTTTACAAGATTTTAATAAAAATATATTACGCTATTTTCCATTTAAGGAAAAGCGGCACAATTAAAAAGAGCCCGCTCGAACTTGTAACGAAAAAATCCAGCTATTTCCTGATTATTGTTATCTCAATAATTTTATTGATCTCAAATCTGGTTAAACAAAGTCAAAGTACTTTAGTAAATGATAGTAACATTTCTAAGACGGTAATGAGTAAAATCATCACGACTGAGTTTGGGGATTCGGTTAGCGAGCAATTAATTGAAGAAACTGCGACCCCAAACAGCGTCTTAACTGCCAATCAGGAAAAATATTTAGACACTTCCTGTACTGTTCAAAAGCAAGAAGGCTTAATTGATCAAACCGCGGTCGAGGACGATAACTGGCTGGTCTTTAATGATGAAGGTGACGCAATTTTAAAACCAAAGTTAATTACTCTCGAGAATACAATTGGTGGTACAACGGAAGCGGTTCCTAAACAACAAAGGACAGATATTGCTTATTACACCGTTCAAATGGGCGATACCATCTCAACCATCGCTCGAAAGTTCAGTATTAGTATTAACACAATTCTTTGGGCGAATGATCTAAGCTCTTCCGGTTTTATTAAACCGGGTAATCAGTTAACTATTTTACCTTACAGCGGGATTGTCTATACCGTAAAAAGTGGTGATACCTTATCAAAGATTGCCGCTAAATATAATATTGATACGGATAAAATTTTGAGTTGCAACAGTTTACCGGGCGGCCTAAAAATAGGCCAGAAAATAATTGTTCCCGGAGCTAAAAAAATAGCGGAGGAAGCTCCGGTCACTGTAGCTAGAAGCTATACCGGGATTTCAATCATTAAAGATATTATAAAATCATCAAGCGCTCCCGTCAGCGGAAGCCGAATGATTTGGCCAACTCAGGGTCATAATATTACGCAATATTATTCCTGGCGACATACTGGCGTTGATATTGCTAATCATATTGGCACCCCGGTTTATGCCGCTGATAGCGGGACAGTTATAATTGCCGCCGGCGGCTGGAACGGCGGATATGGAAACACTATCGTTATTGATCACGGTAACGGCATAAAAACGCGTTACGGACACTCTTCAAAATTATTGGTTAAAGTCGGTGATGAGGTTGAAAAAGGCCAAGAAATCATGTTAATGGGATCAACCGGTAACTCCACCGGTCCGCATTTACATTTCGAGGTTTTAATTAATGGGTCGCGTACTAATCCGCTTGGTTATATAAGATAATATAATAATAAATATGGGGCACATTATTTTAGGTTTGTTAATTACCGCCGCCGGGGTATCTTTAGTTATTCAAACTGAATGGTTTTTAAATAACTTCGGACGGATAGCCTGGTTTGAAGATAAACTTGGGACCGAAGGCGGATCTCGACTGGGCTACAAACTAGTCGGCATTGTTCTAATATTTATCGGAATTATTGTCTTAACCGGTAGCGGAAATTCTTTTATGGCCTGGCTGGTCAGTCCATTAACACAATATAATCAACCACAATAAAAACCTTAATAAAAACACTTGACCAAACATTAAACAATTGATAATCTGTTTAATATTGAAATCAAAATCAGTTGACGGGCCCTTAGCTCAGCTGGTTAGAGCACCTGCTTTGCAAGCAGGGGGTCATCGGTTCGAATCCGATAGGGTCCACTAACTTAAAACACTCAGCAAATGCTGAGTGTTTTAAGTTTGAATGGGCAAACTAGCGGATGAGAACAGGCGGCGAGCGAAATGATGATATTTATTAGCCATCTTATACAGTTGCTTTAACCGGTCGTTTGATGACTACTTAACACCGACGCCTAAAAGTATGACGTAAGAATCGGGAAAGGGTTTCTGGAACAGAAACCCTTTTTATAATGTTTATTCTCAGTCCCTTGACGTAAAATATTAAAAAAACTAAAATAAGGTTATAAGTCTCTATTAACATTCAGACTCGTAAAGACTTGCCAAACTTCTTCTATTGGCACGTGCAATACGAGGTCATTGATCTTGGGGCGAAATAGTCCTTCCGTTCTTTTAATTTAATGGATTATCCATTAAAAATACGCATATTCATACATTTTTTGTTTTTCATTTTTAAAAAAAACACTTTTTTAATTTTGAGAAGAAGATTAAATTACACAGCAAAAAAGGTAAAAAGGCAGACCGACTGGCCGTAAACAAATTAAAACAACAAGAAAGCTTCTCCTTGAGAAGCTTTTTTTCTTTTCTAAAATATCCTTAAAAATAGCCGACACCCTTGTTAATAACTCTTCTTGTATTTTTTTATTCTTTTATTTAATATATCAACATAACCAAAAACGGATATCATGATGATGAAACAATTTGTTCTTATCCTGATTCTGAGTTTGGCGCCATTCTCAACAATAAAGCATTCTAACTTGAATGAATTCCTTGCAGACCATCAGTTAATTATTAAAGCGAATTTTCAGGTTACTGAACGGGCAGAAATCTTCGGTCTTATTCCGATATTTCTTACCGTATCGGCGCCTAATGTTGTTGAGAAATCGGTCCCAATGTTTTTTGCCGGGACCATGCAAAATTTTTTTCAAACTGAAACAAACGTTGCATGCACACGGCAAAAGCTCAAACTCAGAGGTATAGTGGGAAAGGAGAACCACTATACCGTTTAACCAAACTTAACGACTCCTCGGTTTGAAGCGAGCACCTAGCTCTTCAATCGCAATCATCACCCTAATGTCTCGCAACGAGACGCAACTAACCTAAAAGGAAGGAACAATCTTTCCTTTATACGAAATTGGTTTATTTAGTTAAAGCGCTTTCCATTTTCTGGAAGCGCTTTTTCTTTGACCTTTTAAAAATAAAATCCGAATATAGTCAAATAGAAATTCTTAAGACTATATGATAAACTAATATCATGTCTAAAACCAAACCAAAACTCATAATCATTGATGGAAATGCGATTATTCACCGCAGTTTTCATGCCCTGCCCCCAACCCTTCGAACAAAGGACGGCGTTTTAGTAAATGCGGTTTATGGCTTCACCTCTTTTTTATTAAAATCCTTAAATGAGTTTCATCCCGAATACGTAATTTTAACTTTAGATAAGGCTGGTAAAACTTTTCGGCATGAGGCTTATGCTGAATATAAGGCGACTCGGGTTAAGGCGCCCGATGAATTATACGAACAAATTCCGCTTGTTAAAAGAATCGCGGAAGTTTTTGATATTCCGATTTTTGAAAAAAGCGGTTTTGAGGCGGACGATCTGATTGGTACGCTTTGTAAGCAAGCGGAAAATGAAAAAAATCTCGAAACGATAATTATGACCGGCGATATGGACACGCTTCAACTCGTCAGCGACAAGACTAAAGTTTATACGATGAGCCGCGGTTTATCGGACAGTGTTTTATACGATATCGCGAAAGTAGACGAACGTTATAGCTTAACTCCGGAACAGATTATCGACTATAAAGCTTTGCGCGGCGACCCGAGTGATAATATTCCCGGCGTTCGCGGTATCGGCGAAAAAACAGCGATTGAACTTTTAATAAATTTTAAAGATTTAGACGGTGTCTATAAAGCGGCCGCCAAAAACGACAAAAAAATAAAACCTCGAACGATAGAATTATTAAACGCTTCTCATGATAACGCCTTTTTAAGTAAAGAACTGGCGACTATTGACTGCGAGGCGCCAATCGAACTCTCTTTAGAAAAAGCGCGCTTTGCGACTTTTAATTTAGAGAAGGTTTTAAATATTTTTAGTGAATTTGATTTTCGCTCACTGCTTAATAAAGTAAAAGAGGTCCGCGACCATTTAGAAAAAGCCCATCAAGGCGGCGAAACCGGAGCGGAAGTAGTTGAACAAAAAATTGATAAGCGTCGCCAAGAAGCAGCCTATTCTTTTATAAAAAGCGAAACGGAATTTGCTAATCTTTTAAAAAAATTAAATAAGGCTAAAGAATTTTCTTTTAAAACTGAGGCCTCGAGTAGCGACCCGATGACGGCGGAAATTTTAGGGCTCTCTTTTTGCTTAAAAGAAGGCGAAGCATATTTTATAAAAGGTGATAAGAAAGAATTAGAATTATTAAAGCCAATTTTAGAAAATGAAAATATAAAAAAAATCGGTCATAATTTAAAATTCGACTGGCACTTATTAAAAAATAAAAATATTGAATTACACGGGATATCTTTCGACGTCATGATTGCTTCGTATTTACTTAATCCCGGTGAAAGACATCATGACTTAGACGCCCTCGCCTTTTCGGAATTAGGAATCGAAAAAATAACGGCTAAAAATATTCAAGCCGAAGAACCGAAACAACTAAGTTTTGATTTAAGCGGCCCGGATCCGGAAAAGCTTAGTTTATTTGCCTGCGAAAATGCCGATCTGATAAAACAATTGGCCAATATTTTAGCCAAGAAACTAAAAGAAGCGGAGTTAGAAGGTGTATTTAATAAAATTGAGATGCCTCTTATCGCCGTCCTCGCGAAAATGGAACATAACGGAATTAAAATAGACACGGTTCCCCTTAATAAGCTCGACGAGGAAGTAAAAACAAAAATAAAAAAGTTAGAGAAAGAAATTCATAAATTAGCCGGCTCGGATTTTAACATTAACTCGACTAAACAGCTTAAAGAAATATTATTTACGAATTTAGAAATCCCGACCGGCGGTTTAAAGAAAACAAAAACCGGTTTCTCAACTGCGGAAGATGAGCTAATTAAATTAAAAGATTTACATCCGATAATTTCCTTTCTGCAGGAATATCGAGAATTAAACAAACTCGAAACAACCTATCTAAACGCTTTGCCGAAAATGATAAATCCGAAGACCGGGAAAATCCATACGAATTTTAATCAAACCGTTGCGGCCACCGGTCGGCTTTCTTCAAATGAACCAAACTTACAGAATATCCCGACGAGAACCGAGGAAGGTAAAAAAATTAGAGAAGCTTTTGTGGCGGATAAGGGTTATAAATTAATTGGTTTCGATTATTCCCAAATTGAACTGCGCCTCGCCGCTCACATGTCGAAAGACTCGCGCATGATTACCGCTTTTAAAGACGGCGAGGATATTCATTCTGCAACAGCCGCTGGAATAAACGGCGTTAGTCTCGATAAAGTAACGAAAGAAATGCGTCGCGAAGCTAAGGCGGTTAATTTTGGCATATTATACGGCCAAGGACCGCACGGCTTGAGTCAAGGGGCTGGAATTTCCTATTCCGAGGCCAGTCAATTTATCAAAAAATATTTCGAGACTTATCCGGGCATAAAAAAGATGATTGACGGTTTTATAAAACAAGCGCACGAAAAAGGTTATGCGATTACGATGTTCGGACGTCGACGACCCTTACCAGATATGGAATCAAGCATTCCTTTCGTTAAAAAAAGCGCCGAAAGAATGGCCATTAACACTCCGGTTCAAGGTTCGGCGGCGGATTTAATAAAGATGGCCATGATCAAGATTTCGGAAATGATTAATGATGACTCGGAAAATATAAAAATGCTTTTACAGGTTCACGACGAATTGATTTTTGAAGTTAAAGAAGATAAGATAGATTATTACGCTCCAAAAATTAGAGAGTTGATGCAAAGCGGGGTGGAATTAAAAGTTCCGATTACCGTCGATGAACACTCGGGCGATAACTGGGGCGAACTTAAATAAAAATAAAAAAAATGAAGCCAGAAAATAACGAAGCAAAAACTAAAATTGCCCTTTTAGGACTAGGTCTTGATAACCTGGCTCTTTTGTCGTTACTAGATAATAATAATGCGCCGGTCGAGGTGACGATTTGTGATTTCAGGCCTTATGATAAACTACCGGAAATAAAAACAAAAAATTTAAAAGTAGATTATCGCCTAGAAGATCAGTTTAATAAAAATTTAAGCGACTTTTCCTTGCTCTTCCGCTCTCCCGGCTGGCCGCTTGATTGCCCCGGCATCAAAGAGGCTTTAAAAAACAAGAAAACTAAACTATCAAGCTCCTTAAATGTATTTTTTGAAATTGTGCCGACAAAAAATATTATCGGGGTAACTGGAACGAAAGGCAAAGGCACAACGGCAACACTGATTTATAAAATTTTACTAGCGAATAAAATTAATTCCGGTCAAAACGTCTTCTTGGGCGGAAACATTGGAATAGCCCCCATCTCCTTTTTAAATAAAATTAAACCGGACGATTATGTCGTTCTAGAACTCTCAAGTTTTCAACTCGAAGATTTAAAATATTCACCGAGAATAGCCGTTATTACTAATTTATTTAAAGAACATCTCGCTCCGGCCGGTCCAAATAACCCTAATTTCCATTCCTCTCTTAAAAAATACTGGGTCGCTAAATTAAATATCGCTAAAAATGAAAATAATAAATATTTAGTTATTAACGAATCCCTAAAAAAGACAATCACAAAAGAAAAAGTAGCCGGGAAAATAATATATTTCTCCTCTTCTGATTTACCCTCAAAGCTAAGCGGCGATTATAATAAACAAAACGTCGCGGCCGCTGTCGAGGTCTCTAAAATATTAAAAATAAAACCGGAGCTTTATAAAAAAACAATTGCCAAATTTATAAATTTAGAGCATCGACTCGAATTTGTTAAAGAAATCGGCGGCGTAAAATATTTTGATAATAGTTTTTCAACTACCCCGGAAAGCACCGCTTTAGACTTAGAATCTTTTAACTGCCCAATCGTGCAAATTGCCGGTGGCTGGGATAAGGGCGCGAATTTTAAAAATCTCGCCAAAATTATAAAGAAAAAAACCAGCTTTTTAATTATTCTTCCTGGACGGGGCTCGGACAGAATAAAAACGGAATTAAAAAAAATTAATTTTCCGAGCAATAAACTCATTTTAGTTAGCGATATGAAAGAAGCGGTTAAAGTTGCCAAACAAAAAGCGGAAAAAAACGGAATCGTTTTACTTTCCACCGCTTGCGCCAGTTTTGGAATATTTAAAAACTATAAAGAACGGGGCGATCTATTTAAAAAATATGTCCGAGAAATTAAATAATTTAATCGGCGTTTTTGACTCCGGCCTCGGCGGTCTAACAGTTTTAAAAAAGTTTTTAATCCATCTGCCCGGCTATCATTATATTTATTTAGGTGATACCGCTCGTGTTCCCTACGGTGATAAGTCACCGGAAATAATTTATGAATATACTGTTCAGGCGGTTGAATTTTTATTTAGTAAGGGTTGTAATTTAGTTATCATCGCCTGTAACACTGCCTCGGCCCAAGCCCTGCGCCGCTTACAAAAAGAATGGTTACCGAAGAATTTTCCAAAGCGCCGTGTTTTAGGTGTAATCAAGCCCTTGGCCGAAGCGAGTGCTAAAAATAAGAATAATAAAAAAATCGGCATCATCGGCACAAACGCCACAATAATTTCTAACTCATACAAAAAAGAAATCGAAGCGCTAAATAATAAGCTAAAAGTCTATCAGAAAGCGGCACCACTACTCGTTCCCTTAATCGAAGCGGGGCGAATTAATAAACCGGAAACGGAAATTATTCTAAAGTCATACCTCTTGCCTTTAAAAAATAAAAAGATCGATACTTTAATTTTAGCCTGTACTCATTACCCCTTTTTGCATGCCGAGATTAAAAAAATAATCGGACCAAATGTGTTAATCCCTGATACCGGGAAAATTGTCGCCGACAGTTTAAAGGATTATTTAAAAAGACACCCCGAATTAAATATTAGTAAGTCAAAAACGGCTTGTGAATTTTATACGACTGATAATTCAAAAACTTTTAAGAGTTTAGCGGAAAAGTTTTTAGAAAAAAAGATTAAATTAATAAATAGAGTAGACCTATGATAATTTTTTTATACGGCGCCGATACTTTTCGCTCCCGTCGCAAAGTTAAAGAACTGAAAAATAAATTTATTAAAGAAATCGACGATAACTCGGGTAGTTTAGAAAGCGTTGACGGACAAAACACAACTCTAAAAGAAATTGGTGAAAAAATTAATACCGGTTCCCTTTTTGTAAAGAAAAGATTAATCGTAATCGAAAATATTTTTAAAAACAAAAAAGATAAAATTGGCGCCGAGCTAAGCGCATACTTACAGAAAATAAATAAAGACGCCGCCAATGATAATGACAATATTTTAATCTTTTGGGATGAAGACATTAGTGCTACCCCGCGCGGCTTAAAAATTGATCTAAAAAAACTATTTACCTATTTAAGCAAACAGAAATACGTCCAAGAATTTACCGCTTTAAATAATTCGCAGATTCTTAGTTTTATTAAACAAGAAGCCATTTCTTATGGCAAAGACATTAACAGCGCGGCCGCTTCTATTCTTATAAGTTTAACCGGCACCGACTTATGGCTAATCGCTTCAGAAATAAAAAAACTAGCTTTCCGCAATAAGGACGAAAAGATGATTGAAGTTAATGATATTAAAGAAATGGTGTCCGGACTTTATTCCGATGATATTTTTGCTTTAACCGACGCGCTTAGCTCAAAAAATAAATCCGAAGCGACGAGACTCTTAGAGGAACAATACGCGGCCGGACTAGGTGATGAATATATTATCGCGATGCTGATCCGTCAATTTAAAATTCTCTTACAAATTCGTTCGGCGCTCGATAATAATCTAAGTCCGAACGAAATTACTTCAAAAATAAAACTTCATCCTTATGTTATTAAAAAAGGCTTAACTCAAGCCCGAAATTTCAAGGCGAGTGATCTAAAAAATTATTTAAACACGCTCGTTAATTTAGATTTTTATAACAAAAAAGGAATCTCAAATATTAAAAGCGAACTGACGATGCTCATCGCCGGACTATAATTATAATTGACAAAATATTTTGAAAATTATAATATCTACTGTTAAATAGTAACTTAAAAATTCCATAAATATTATTAGTAAAAACCAAAAAAGAAAGGAAAAAATCATGAACGAACGTTATGCGAACGAGAATATCACTAAATTTTTCAGTGATGAGTACAAGCTTGAACTATGGCAAAAAACGGAGTTTGCCGTTATGTCAGCCAGAGTCGAGCTCGGCCTAATGAGCAGGCGGGATTGTGAAACAATTATTACAGTCCTGAAGAATAATCCGATTGATATTGAATGGTGGAAACGAAGAGATAAAGAAATCCACCACGACCTCAATGCCTTCATTGATGAGCGGGTCAGACATTTGGAGCCAAGACTTCATCAATTCTTCCACAAGAACATCACTTCGTACGACACCGAAGAGCCCGCTTTTGCGCGAGTTCTTATTGAAGCCGCGAATGTAATTGAACCACTGAATTCAAACCTGAAAAATGCTTTAGTAATTCTGGCGACAAAATACCGCTATACAATTATGAATGCCCGAACACATGGTCAGGAAGCGGAACTGCAAAGTTTTGGATCGAGAGTTCTGAGCTGGCTAGCTGACTATCGTGTTGCCGAAGATGCACTGATCTTATCGTTAAAAAATCTATATTTTTCGAAGCTCAGCGGAGCAATCGGAAAATACGGTTCCCTTGATCCTGAAATCGAAAAAATCGCTTTGAATATTTTAGGATTCAAACCCTACATAGGAGCAACGCAAATTATGCCACGTATTTTGTATGCACCAATCGCTCAGAGTCTGAGTAACTTGGTGTCAGTGTTGGACAAGATTGCCGGCGATATTCGTTTAGCCGCTCGCAGTGGTCGTCCGATAATGCAGGAGCCGTTTCAAAAGAAACAAAAAGGTTCTTCGGCCATGCCTCAAAAGAAAAATACCATCAGGACAGAACAGGTTGAAGGTATGGCTCGCATGGCCAGAGGTTATTCTTCGATGATCAGCGAGAACATTAAAACCTGGGAAGAAAGAGCTATTGAACAGTCTTCCGTCGAGCGTGTCGCTTGGCCGGACCTATTCCATGTTACGGCTCAAGCCCTGAAGGTTATGGAACTGATTCTGAGTGGTCTAAAAGTCTATCCTGACAACATGCTTCAGGAGATTTATGAATCAAGGGGCGTTTATGCTTCAAGCGAAGCCAAGGAATTTCTCAAAGAAGCCGGATTGAGCCATGAAGATGCCTATCGCATCGTTCAGCTCGCTTGTTTCAATGTTTTTGAACCAAGTGAAGAAAGACTAGCTCTTCGAGGAAATATCTCTGATTCGTTTTTCTATGCGGGTAAGCTTCTAAAAAAGATTGGGCAAATTCCTCAAGAAGAAATTATCTCAATTGAAGGTTTTATCCCCATGGCAAATTTACATGTGTCTGACAATTTGGACGCTACACCAGAAACCGTGGACGAATATAACAAACTTCTGAAAAAAGTATTTATCAGTTCCAAAGCCGTTGAAAAATGGCACACCCTATTCACTCCCGAATTCCTGCTCAGAAACGAAGAGTTTCTGTACCAAAGTACGGAATTAAGGATTGAAGAGATATTCGAATAAATAAAGTAGGTCTTTATAAACATGCGCCATCTCCTGGGATGGCGCTTTTTTTTAAATTTCGAACCCTTGCCTTTTTATTTATTATTTGTTATATTTTTATTCAGAATTTCTAAGAGAGAAAATCTAGTTTTTTTTGTTTTATATTCGGGCGATTAGCTCAGCTGGTTAGAGCGCTACACTGATAATGTAGAGGTCGGAGGTTCGAGTCCTCCATCGCCCACCTCGGCTCGCCTTCGTTCTAAAAAGGCGGTATTGCTACGCCGTAGCTTAAAAATTTCATAGCGGGATAGAGCAGTTGGCAGCTCGCTAGGCCCATAACCTAGAGGTCGTCGGTTCGAGTCCGACTCCCGCAACAAGTTTTAGAGATAAAACGTTACCGATGCCTCGGTAGCTCAGTGGTAGAGCAAAGGACTGATTTTCGGTCCGTTCTATGGAAACATAGGAATGAAAATCGGGTGAATTCGGGGAAACCTTAATCTGTTTACAGAAAAGGCAATCCCGAGCCAAGCCTTAATTGGGATAAAGAATTAAGGAAGGTGTAGAGACTAGCGGGTGAGCCCAACAATAACCCCGCCGCGAGCGCCCGACTCCGTACTTAAATTATTAAGCGGAGATGATATAGTCCAATCCTTAAGGAAACTTAAGTAGTCAAGGAAAATCCTTGTGTCGTCAGTCCGATTCTGACCCGGGGCACATAGAAAAAATAAAATTAAATCCATATCGCACGACCCATCTGGGGTTTAATTTTTATAACGGGGTGTGGCCCAGTTGGTCTAAGGCGTCTGGTTTGGGACCAGAAGATCGAGAGTTCGAATCTCTCCACCCCGACAAAATAAAAACGAACATTAAATTGTTCGTTTTTTTGTACCTGCACCTTGCTTGACCAGTTTCATTATATATGGTAAAAAATATGATGTCTAAGTTTAGGCAGGTTCTTTAAAAATTATCATTAACCCGCCACAGTCTTAAAAAAGATCAGGCAAAAAAGAAAGGAAACAAATATCATGATTGAAAATGACAAAGTTTTATCAAAAATTACCGGCTACCAAATGGTGGCCACAATAGAAGCTCTTGAAAGAGCCGGACTCAACCTTGAAGGATTTTCCCTTCTGCGCTCAAATCTTGCCTTCGCCGAACAAGTAGTTCGTTGCGCTAATAACGCCATTCTTGGATCAATAGAAATTGATAACCGCCTTTTATCCATGCTCGACGACGGTGCATTTTTTGGACCAACTGATTGGATTAGATATTTCAATATCAAAATGAAAACTATTAATTGGCCAGATTCCTTCCACCCGTTAGAAACAATTCTAAACAGCTCCTGCCCATTTGTCCCTGGAAAAAAAATAAAAGAAACCCATTATCTTTTTTGTTTGCCGAATGATTATAAGGGACTACCGCTAACTATAAACCGATGGGAAGAAATTTACAAACACAAAAAAAACCTGACTTTACGTAGCACTGACGTTTCAGGAATTGCCCGTAATTATGCCGATTCCTGCTACCAATCGCTTGATTTTTCAAAGAAGGAACAAGCAAGACTTAATTGGTATTTAATGTTTAAAGGAGTGATCCCCGGTTCAACAAAAAAGACTTTCTCCGAACAAAAAGAGATGTTAAAAGATTTCGGCTATGAAATACCTTGTGCAATTGAAGTGCTTTCCATGTTTTTACTGGCCCATGAAAAAAATAAAAAACTTTTTACTTCTGTATATCAAATCCATGGCAGAACGGCCGACGAATATTCGACTAATAATAACATTGCAATTAATACCGAGTATTTAGAAGGGCAAAGAATTTATATTTATAATGGAACCGGAAATTTCCGCGCTAAAAATAATAATGAAATAAAAGACTCTCGATTTGGCGTATTCGGTTATAAAAAATTGTAAACAAAAAAATAAACTCGTAAAAAATCAGAATTCAAAAAGGGATAGGCCAAAAATTCGGCCTATCCCTTTTCTCTTATCCAAAACATTTAAATCTGGTTTGCTTTTGTCGCTACAACTTTACCGGAATCAACGGGCAAGATTTTTTTCTTCCCAAAACTCGCCACAATCTTTTGAAAACCCCAGCCGAGCGCCAAGAATAAGGCTAAATATAATAAAGTCGCCAGCCAGGCCGGTAAATACTTAAAAATAAAATCATAACGATACATAATCGGCCAATGCCATAAATATATTTCGTAAGAATAGAGACCGAACAAAGACAAAAATTTAAAATCTACTTTTTTTAAGATAAATATTAATGTTAAAGCGAGAGTTGAAATTAGGCTTATTAACTGTTCCTTATTTGGGCTTTCGCCAACACCAGAATTTTTAATTGTATAAACAAAAATTCCCACTAAAATAATAAGCGAAAAATAATAAATAAAATTACGCGCTAAAGGTTTTGTTCGTACCCAGACATTTTTTAGTTTATCAAATTTAACTACGGTCATTAGCCAGGCAAATAAAACACCTAGCGGAAAAGCGACCGTATGAACTTTATATAAATGTAAAACCTGGTCTAAAAAAGTCGGTTTTAAACGAACCAAGCCATAGGCAGCTAAAAATAATAATATCGCGGTAATATAAGGTCTTTTTTTTGAAAATAATATCGGAAACAATAAATAAAAAAAGAGAATAAAAGTTAAATACCACAGAGGCGAATTCACGTCTTGATATAAATCAGCGTGCAACGTTATGCCGAGCATGGCTCTGCCCATATAAGCCCAGGAATAAAAACGGTGCAGTAAAAAAATATCGAGCGAGAAAAAAATAACGAGCATCGGCCAAAGCGGAATAAATAATTTCACTAATCTTTTCTTATAAAATTGCCAAACACTCAAATTATTTTTTAAATTACTGACGGTTAAGCCGTAGCCGGATAAAAATAAAAATAGATTTACTCCCAAGCCGGCCATGGTCGAAAGGGGCCATAAAAAATTACTGTCACTGACCAGAAAATAAGAAATATGGGAAAAAACAATGACCAAAATCGCAAAACCTTTTAACTCTTGCGTCGTCTTAAGAGATAAACTACCGATATCCGTACTCTTTCGAATCATTAAAATCCAAGCTAAAAAAAATAAACTGCTAAAAATAACGGTTTGGATTACCGGATTACTTATTAATACTATCATAAATTATTTTTCCCCAAAGCGCATAACCGCTCGCGGAAGGATGAAAGAGATCAGCCGAATAGTGATCTCCGGTTTTTTTAAATAAATTTAAAGTCGGCGTATATAAATCAACATAATTAGCATTATACTTAAGGGCTAATTCTTTTATTATTTTATTAAACTGTTTGGTTTTATAATTAAAGTAATAGTTATAAGGCGGCATTATTAAAGTATCGGCGCCGATATAAGGAATACTTACAACATAAACTTTCGCCTGCGTTTCATTTTTTAAACGCGCTAATATCTTAGCATAATTGGCTTTAAAGTCGGAAGCGCTGACTTGATTATGAATATCATTAACGCCGATTAAAATAGTAATGATGCCCGGTTTTTCTTTTATACCTAAATCTAAAAACTTGGTAATTAAATCTGAACTTTTATCCCCCGGCCAAGAATAATTATATAAAGTAACAATCCGCCCGCTATCTTTATCGGCAATACGGTTTGCCACTAAATAAGGATATGACTCCCAATAGTTATCCGTTCCGACGCCGTAAGTTAAGCTATCGCCGAATGAAACATATTTTAAAACCTCAGATGACGAGGCGTCTTTATTATTAACATTAAAACTATAAGTCACAGACTTTTCAACTTCTTTTAAGCCGGCATTTTGAATTTCATTATAAATATGAGCGTAAGCCAAATTTAAATAAAGCGCGGCCGAAATTAAAAAAATTATTATAATAATTAAAGAAAGATGGCTCCGATAATGTATTTTGATCATAAAAAAATTAAAATTAGATTATTTTATCTAATCGCCCGCGGCTAAATTAATCTAAATCTAACTTCAGTATATAATAAAACCCGATAAGAAACCAGATTAAGAATAAAAAAATGCCGACCCCTGTTTTAGAGAATCGGCACTAATCCAACATTAATTAAATTTTCTAAACCCTTAATCTGATTTTACTAATCTAACCAGGGTCATAACTTTTCCTATTTCCGCATTGTCATTTCCCGCCCCTAAAACAATATCCTTTTCATTCAGGAGCTGAACTGAGTTGTCGGTTGAGGCCAGTTTAGTGCCCGGCAATAATTGGGTTAGAGAGTAAAAAGAATGAAGCCGATTTAAAAAGTGAAGCTCGCTTTTTAAATAAAGACAAATTTGCAGAAAAATTAGAAACACCGGAAGCACAAGAAAAAAACTTTGGGGAGCGTTTAGACGATTTAAAATCAGCTATTACCGAGATGGGTAAGCACGGTGCAGAAATAAACGAAAAAATGTTTGAAAATATAATGGGCATGCCCTTTAGTGAATTTCAGGGCTATGTCGATGGCGGTAAAATAATTAAACAGAATGATCTTAAAAATTTTCAGGAAAAAGTTTCCGAAATTATAAACGGAGAATTTAATGAGACCTATACCGGCAATCACTTTCGAAATGTTATGAATAAGCCTTTAAGCCGCGCTCTTTTTGCCGGAATATGTTTATTCCTAAAATTTGGTGTGCCAGCTCAAGCGCATAACAATGAAACCGCAGCTAAAGATAAGATTTTAAACGGGACTGAAGTTAAGGCACCGGACAATTTAGACTCCAACCCGAACACAACAAAAGATAATAATCATACTTACAAATTTAATCCGGAAGCAGTTAATTCCAGCACCCTAAAGGAGGCGGCTATCGTTGATATCACGCAAGGATTTGAGGTTGATAAAGCCTCAATCACGGACCAAGAAATTAATGAAATAAAAAAAGAAATCGATATATTTTTAAATAAGATTAATAAGGACAATTTTAGCCAGTACTCCGAAGCAAAAAAAATAGTTTACGGTTCGAGCGATTCGAGGGCCACAAAGTATGGCGCAGAAGATAAAAAATTAGCGCCTAATCTCGAAAACAATGTTAACCTCTCAAAAGATCGATGTTTAGAAGGAATCAGTGTTATTAAAGACGCTTTTAAAAACCATGATTACTCTAAATCAAATCTAAGTCAGGAACAAATCGATAAAATAAAAAAGGTTGAACCACAATTTAAAATACCGGAAAAAGGTTATACCAAAATTAGCGAATTGAACGAAATCAACCCAAAAACCGGCGAAAAATACAGCGAACAAGACGTTAAGGAAGTGGAAAAAAATAATCAGGCCCTATACAAAGAATTAAACGACAAATGTCGTTATGTTAAATTAGACTTAATGGTTGAATCACTCGTGAAAGTTGAACCATCTTTGGAGAAAGTAAGCCAGTGTGACCGAGTTATCTTTTTTATTGATAATTCTCCTTCAACTGAACACACTAAAAATGACATGGCAAAAAAACTTGAGGAGTTAGGTATTCAAGAAAACGCCAAAGGCCATGTTGCTAAGGCGGATTTGGTTTATTTTTCGTCCGACGCCAATCAGGTTAAAACCTTGCCAAACATTTTGGCGGTGGCCGACGATTTAAAAAAAGTAGCCGCCAAAGGTGCTTCAGTCGAATACCCTTTTAAATCAAGCATTAGCTATCTAAATAATCTTATTAAAACCGATCAAGAAACTGCTAAAAAGGGCGGTCGTGTCGAAGACAATAGAACGGCTTTTTATACAACCGACGAGGGACTGCAGGATGTGCAAAATATTATTGAAGCGACTAAACTTTTAAAGCAGGCAAACGTGAAAAATGCCAGTATTTTTATTTATTCCCCATTTAAAACAGTACCGCTTGAAAAAAATATATTCGAACTTAAAGATCAAATCGAAAAGGTAATCAAGGCTAAGCTTGAGCTAAATCTGGCAACCCTAGAACAAAATAAACAAAATGAAGAAAATAATTTAAATAATATAATCACGGAAGCAAACGAAAAATTGAGCCCCAAAACCATGCATGAATTTTTTGGGCAAGATAAATTAAGCCATGAAAATGGAGAAATAAAAATAAATATAGACAAAAATCATCAAATTTCTCGTTTAGAAAAAGATAAGTCGTCTCGAGAAAGAATTGTCCTTAGAAAATTAATTATATCCAACGATAGGCTCGAAAAACTGAGCAACCTTTACGAAAAAGCAAAAAATGAAACATTCGAAGATTATTTAAAAAAGACACAAATAGAAATTACCGTATTTACCGATGATGACGGGAAAACAATGAATTTCGATATTATGGGCCATGATAAACTGGCCGAAAATATGGAAAGAACATCAATAAGTCTTTAATTCGCTTACCTCTTGATTTTTATTTATTATTATGTTAGAATTCAGCTATCTTAGGGACTAATCCCTAGCCATTATTTATTAATTATTTAGATTTTACCTATGCCAAACAAGAAATCGGCGGAAAAAGAATTACGAAAAAACGTAAAAAGAAATGTCGCCAACCATAAAACCATGAAAAAGATCAAAGATCTTGTTAAAATTAACTTAAAAACCATTAAAACTGGCGATAAAAAAGTTAAGGATGAATTTTCAAAAACTGTTAAAGCGCTTGATAAAGCGGTAAAGACCGGTTTAATGAAAAAGAATACGGCCGCTCGCAAGAAATCAAGAATCATGAAAAAAATAAACACTTTAAAATAAGAGTGTCTTTTATAAAATAATCTACTCTAGCTTGGTTATGACGGACCGCTCTTAATTAAGAGAGCGATAGATATCATTTCTCGGTAGAGCAAAAAACATTATGTTAGATAAAAAATCAAAGGAAAAAATCATTAAAAAGTATCGCACGCACGAAACTGATACTGGATCCCCTCAAGTTCAGATCGCTATTTTAACTGAGGAAATTAAAGAATTAACCGAACATTTAAAAAAACATAAACATGATTTCTCTTCTCGCCGCGGTTTATTAAAGAAAGTTGGTGAAAGAAGAAAATTATTAAAATACTTACAGAAAGAAAGTGCTGAGCAATTTAAAGACTTAGCCACTAAATTAAAATTAAGAATTGCCGCCAAATTAATCGAAGAGGACGAAGAGGAAAAGAAGAAGGAAAAGAAATATATCAATCCTGAAGACGAAGCTCTTGAACCTAAAGGTGAACTTAGCGAAGACGAAAAATAATAATAAAAATGATCAAACACAAAGAACAACGCGTAGGAATTCTGGTCGACGTTTCGAACATGTACCATTCGGCCAAGAATTTATTTAATCGAAAAGCAAACTTCCGAGAAATATTAGTGCAAGCAGTGGCCGACCGAAAACTTATTCGAGCCACTGCTTATGCTATCCAGACCGAAAATCAAGAAGAGGCGCCATTTATTGATGCCCTCGCTCAGCAAGGCTTCGAAGTTAAAGTTAAAGATTTGCAAATCTTTGCCGGCGGCGCGAAAAAGGGAGATTGGGATGTTGGAATCGCGATTGATGCGATTAAATTAGCCGATAAATTAGACGTGATTGTGATAGTTTCCGGCGACGGTGATTATTTGCCACTTGTCTCATATCTACAAAATAATAAAGGCTGTTTAGTCGAAATTATGGCTTTTAGAAAAACCTGTTCTTCGAGATTAATTGAAGAAGCGGATGATTTTACCGATTTAAGCGCCGACAAAAAATTTTTGATTTACAGTAATAGTAAAATTAAAAGAAAATAAAAATTAATTAATTTAATATAATTCTGACCGTTAAATAGATAGTGCTGTATAAATTACAGTTCTGTAATTTGACGGCCAGAGAAAAACAATTATGGAAAAAGTTTTCACAGGAGAATGGCTGGGCCGCCCTCTCACTATTAAAACTGGACGTATCGCCTTACAGGCCGACGCCGCAGTTTGGGTCCAATATGGAGAAACCGTTGTTCAGGCAACTGTTGTCCAATCAAAATACGAAAGAGAAGGAGTTGATTTCTTCCCTCTTCAAGTTGAACTTGAAGAAAAATTATATGCCGCCGGAATCATTAAAGGTTCCCGTTGGATTAAGCGTGAAGGTCGACCAACCGATCAAGCGATTTTAACCGGTCGGATGATTGATCGTTCCGTTAGACCGCTTTTTGTGCCCGGTGATAACCGTGATATTCAAGTTATTATCAGCGTTTTAGCCGTTGATCAAGAGAACGATCACGATATCGTTTCCCTTTTAGCGGCTTCAGCCGTATTAGCCATTTCCGGTCTAAAATGGAACGGACCAATCGGCGGAATTCGCGTTGGTCTAATTGAAGATAAATTTGTTTTCAACCCAACTTACGAACAACAAGCTTTAAGTTCTCTTGATTTAATCGTGGCCGGAACTGACAAAAAAGTTATTATGATCGAAGCCGGAGCAAACGAAGTTCCGGAAGACACAATTCTTAAAGCAATCATGGCCGGACAAAAGGAGATGCAGGTTGCGATTGATTTAATTAAAGAATTAGCAAAAAACGTTCCACCTAAAAAAATCTCAACTATCGTTAAAAAGGAATTAAACGAAGATGAAAAGAAAGCGGCCGAAGAAAAAGAAGAATTATTAAAAATCGGTGAAGCTTGGCTTAAAGAAAATATTCCCGCTATTTTATTCGACAAAGTTTATTATACAAAAGGCGAAAGAAAATTAGCCGTTGGTGCGATTAAAGAAAAATTAGACGCTTACTTAGAGTCTAAAGACTTGGGCGCCGATAAGAGAAAATATGTCGCTAAAAAATTAGTCGAAGAAATGATTGATACCGAAATTACCCGCGCGATTCTTGAAGATAAACGTCGTGTCGACGGAAGATCATTAACCGAAATTCGTCCCTTATTAGCCGATGTTTCTATTTTACCTCGTTGTCATGGCACCGCTTTATTTTCTCGCGGTGAAACTCAGGTAATGTCTATCTTAACTTTAGGCGCCCCTGGCGATGAACAGTCTTTAGAAGGACTAGAAGGCCAAAGCAAAAAGAGATACATGCATCATTATAACTTTCCTCCATATTCGGTTGGCGAGGCTTCCCCTTTAAGAGGAACTGGACGACGGGAAATCGGTCATGGTGCTTTAGCAGAAAAAGCTTTAATCCCAATGATTCCGACTAAAGAAGAATTCCCTTATACTATTCGTTTAGTTAGTGAAACATTAGGTTCAAACGGCTCATCTTCGATGGCCTCAACCTGTGCTTCGACTTTAGCTTTAATGGATGCCGGTGTACCGATTAAAAAACCGGTTGTGGGAATTGCCATGGGGCTTGCTTCAAACAGCGATATGAGCAAATGGGAAGTATTAACGGATATTCAGGACTTAGAAGACGGTGACGGCGGTATGGATTTCAAAATCACTGGTACTGACACCGGTTTAACTGCTATTCAATTAGATACAAAAACCGACGGTTTGACCGAAGCAATTATCACTAAAACATTAACTCAAGGAAGACAAGCTTTGAATGAAATTTTAGGCGTAATCTTAACTGCCATCCCAGCCCCACGAACAGAATTATCAAAATACGCCCCAAGAATTATTAGTTTCCATGTTGATCCTGAAAAGATCGGCGCTATTATTGGTCCCGGCGGAAAAATTATCAACAAAATTATCGACGAGACTGGAGTTAGTATCGATATTGACGATGACGGTTTAGTCATGATTTGTGGCACAAAACCGGAAGGCGTCGCCGAAGCGGTTCGCCAAGTTAAGGAAATTGTTCATGTCTTTGCCGCTGGAGAAGTTATTAAGGGTAAGGTTGTGAGAATCCTTGATTTCGGAGCTTTTATCGCTTTAAACGCCAGTCAAGACGGTATGGCTCACGTCAGCGAATTAGCCCCATATCGAATTGAGAAACCAAGTGATTTCTTAAATATTGGCGATGTCGTGACTGTTAAAATCAAAGAAATTGACGACCAGGGTCGAGTAAATCTAACCATGAAGGACTTAGAGGAAAATGCTCCTTTATGGAAAGACGAAAAAGGTAAGTCTAACGGTAATGGCTTCGGTAATGGCGCTTCTAGACCGAGTTTTGGCGCCAGAAGCGGTGCTTCAGCCGGCGGACCAAGCCGACCAAGTCGTTTTGGCAGTAGCCGACCAAGCGCCCCAAGAAACTAAGGACTGTCCTTGACTTTCCCGATTATAAAAGCTATTATTTTCTATAAATTAACCCAGCCCCTTAAGGCGGAATAAATAAAATTATGTTAGCAATTAAACTACAACAAACCGGAAAAACCAACAAAAAGATGTTTCGCGTTATTATTTCCGAAAAGAGTCGTGATCCATATGGTCGGGCTTTAGAGATTTTAGGTTCTTACAACCCTCATTCTAAGGAATTAATCGTTAAAGCGGATCGTGTTAAGCACTGGCTTTCTAAAGGTGCCCAGATGACTGACACTATTAATAATCTTTTAGTCGGCAAAAATATTATTGAAGGTAAAAAAGAATTAGCCACTAAAAAAACCAAGACTAGTGAAAAACGTTTAGGACAGATTAAGTCTAAAACCGATAAAAAAGCAGTTAAGGAAGAGGCTCCAGTTGCTCCAGAAGTTGTCGAAGAAGTTAAGGAAGAAGCTCCGGTAGAAGTTGCCGCAACTCCTGAAGCCTAAGCTCTTTATTATCAATTGACGGATTCGGTATTTATGTTATTATTATTAGCATAAGGCTGCCACAAGCAGTTATTTAATAAAAGATTTCTTTCCAATTTGCTGATGAAAATCAACCAAAAATCGGAGAGGCAAAGAAACACTATGGAACAAGACAAACAGTTTTTAGAGACCATCGTAAAGAGCATCGTTGGCAACCCGAACGATGTAGTAGTAGATCGTACGATTGATGAAAGAGGAGTTTTACTAACTCTTAAAACTAATCCTGCCGACATGGGCTACGTTATTGGCCGAAAAGGTCAAACGGCGCAAGCAATTCGCATCTTATTAAAAATCGTGGGCGCAAAGAACAACTCACGCGTCAATCTAAAGATTTACGACCCTGAGGGCGGCGCTCGTCACATGAGTGGAAGCACTGAACATGCTCACCACGACGAACGTGATGATATCGACACTTCAGCGATTGATGATTTAAAAATCTAATCACAAAAAAATTAAATATCAAAAAGACTCCGTCAGGAGTCTTTTTGTTTGACATAAATATTGTATTATTATAAAGTATCAGGTTAGTGCTGTACTTTAAAAATAGGGTTTTACCGCATTTAATTACTTACTGTTTTCTCAACAACGGAAAACAATAATGGGAAGACGATAAGTAATTAAATGTATTAAATATAAACACGCATGCAATAAAAAACGCATGTCCAAAAACCCATAAAAATGAAAAAGAAACTTGAAATCACGGACACCTCAAGAGGTTTATTTCCAGAACAAAAATCTTCCGAAGTTTCGGAAATTGAAGATGTATTTAATGCCCATCGAAACATATGCATTTGGAGGCACAAAGTTGAAAAATTTAAAAGAAAAATTAATGAAACTAAAGTTGAAAAGTTTCAGAAAAAGATTGACGAAACAAGGAGTGAATTCAATTCCAAAAAAGTTGCCAACTTCAGTTTCCTTAAGATCAAATTTCCCAGAGATATTACCGGCTATATTTACGCCGATTATATCTTAAATGGAAATGACCCTATTACTGAGTCCCAAGCGCTTGGAACTACAGTCTTGTTCAAAGAATTAAACTGCTATTTTAACTTCAGTCGAGGGATTGATGAGTTTCCCTTAATTTACGTCGCGGTTTCGCTCGAAAATCTTCAGAAACCGTCGTTTCACTTTAAAAAAGAAATCGTTTATAAGATTGAGATATCCCATTTATTCATTAACTGGATTTCCGAAAAAGAAAACGACAAAAAGGGATTCGCAAATTGTTCCTACAACTCTCCATTACTCGGCCAGGCCCTAATCTTCAATGATGATAACATCAGGGAAGATGTTAACTCAGCAATCGAAAATACTCTCCAAAAAATTAAGCAGAAATACGGTTATGCTCCGAGCCCACTTTACTGGACCGAGGAACAAATCAGCTTAGCGCGAGGAGAAACGGCTCTTCATTATGTTCAGGAACTCTAGACGGAAACTCTCCCGCTCGTGAATTAAGAACGGGATTATCACTATATCACAAAGCTCTGACCACAAATCAGGGCTTTTTTCTTTAGCCTGCCAAAAGAAAGGATTTATTGCTATAATAGAACCATGAAATAAATGCCAATAATCTAATTCTATGAAATTCGAAATTCTCACAATCTTTCCGGATATTTTTTCTTCCTATATTAACGAGGCAATTTTAAAGCGCGCACAAAACAAAAAACTGATTAGTTTTAAAATTCATAATCTGCGCGACTGGACCAGCGACAACCATAAAACGGTAGACGATGCCCCCTACGGCGGCGGAGCGGGCATGCTGATGAAAATAGAACCATTGTATAAGGCGTTAAAAGATATTAAAAAATCAAGTGCGAAGATTCCTAGTGCTAAAAAGAAAATAATTTTAATGTCGGCTAGCGGCAAAAAATGGAACCAAGCCTTGGCTCAAAAATATTCGAAACTATCAGATATTATTTTTATCTGCGGACGATACGAAGGAGTTGACGAAAGAATTAAAAATTTTATTGACGAAGAAATTTCCGTCGGCGACTATGTTTTAACCGGAGGAGAATTACCGGCCTTAACGATAATCGATTCTATTACGCGCCTGATTCCTGGCGTTTTAGGTAATCAGGAAAGCGTGATCGAAGAATCTCATTCCGAAGACGGCTTAGGTGAATATCCGCAGTATACGCGACCGGAAGTTTTCAAAGCCGGGACTAAAAAACTAAGTGTTCCGGAAATTCTCTTATCGGGCGATCATAAAAAAATCGCGGAGTGGAGAAAGAGTAAGTTAAAGAATATATAAGAGTTTGTATTATTTATTATTAGCTAAAAAAATCATATTGCAGCGTTAAAATAAATATGATAATATAAAAATACAATTGGCCTTACCGTTTATTCCTGCAGAATAAACTCTCTGGTTTGGCTCCGAGGACTCCCTTTAGGGGGTCCGTTTTGTTATAAAAAACTTTTAATTCTATCCTTGATTTCATTAAAATCTTTATTGCCGACCCGGCCCATTTTTCTAAACAATCTTTTACTGCTTATTAATCTAACTTGGCAGATCATCGCCGAAACAAAAGCTCCGCTAGAAAATTTATAATAATAGAACTTATTATTTTTGACCTCGGCTAACTGAATCTCGATTTTTATTTTATGCCATTCAAAAATTAATTTTGCTTTTTCATTATTTTCTGAAAACATAATAAATATTATCATTTAATTTAGAAATCTATTATAGCAAAGCAATCCTAAAGAATGCTTAAAGTTTTTCTAAAGAATATATAAACGAACTCACAAAAAAAAGACACCCACAAATTTGGGTGTCTTTTTGAAATAAAAGAAAGGTTTGAATAATTATATCAATGCTACGAAACTATTTTCCAGCCACTTTCACTTGCGGCAATATATCCTTCAACGGTAAAACCAGCTGCTTTTTTATGACCACCACCGCCCCAGTTTTGCGCTAGAATAGACACATCAATATTATCGGCATTAGTTCTTAAACTTCCCTTAACCTTGCCATCTTCCTCACGTAATAATAGGGCAACGGAAACACCGGATAAGGAACTCAGAAAGGAAACAATATCACTAAATAAATCGGCATGTTTTTCTTTTTCTTCTGGGGTTAATAATAAATTAATTTCTTCCGCTTTTAAAGCCGAGGAAGCGAGCCCCGTTTCGGAATTGAATTTTAAATTTTCTAAAACTCGGCCCCAAACCTTTAAAGTCACAATACTTTTATTTTGCGTTGTATGGGCGGTTATTTTTGGAAGAGATGCGCCACGTAAAAGCATCTGGGAAGCAACGAGCATCGCTTCGCTTGAAGAATTAGTATGTAAAAAATGACCGGTGTCGGCTAATAAACCGATAAGAATACAATTAGCGACTTCCTTATTTATTTCTAAATTATTAACCTTAAAAAAATAATATAATAATTCGGTCGTTGAAGCGCAATCCGGATAACGAACTTCTAAATCGGCAAAATTTTCCGCTTGGTTATGATGATCGAATTCGATAATATAAGACGGAAATAAAAGAGCGCCTTCGTTTCGCGCTTTTATTAAACGACGCAAACGATCCTCCATCCCGGTTCGATTAATTGCTCCACAATCTAAAATGATAATTACGTCGTAAGACTTTAAATCATCCGGCGAAACACCAAAAATTAATTCCTCGTTTGGAATATATGTATAGGCGTCGTAAGGCTTTTTCTCTGTATAGGCATAAAAATTAATCGAATGGCTTTTACAAAATTCAATCATAATCCCTAAAGACGACAAGGCGTCAGCATCAGGAGCGGTATGACCAATAAGTAAAATATTCTTGGCATTCTTCATTTTTTCGTAAGCGAGTTCTAATTTTTCGTTCTGATTCATATTTTCATTATTTTAATCTTTTTACATAACTACCTATTCTAAAGGATATTAATTAAAAAGTCTAGGGGATAAAAACCACTAAAAAAGGGCGATTTATCGCCCCTTTTACAAGTATATAATACAATTTTCTTACATTTTATTTAAATCATCTTCGGCTAATTCTTCCTCATCGTCCTCGGCGTTAGCCTGTGCAATTAACCGTTCGATATTACTTGCTTCCTTTTCGGTCGCATCGAACTCCCAGATTAAATGCGGAATCTTTCTTAGTCTTAAACGGTTGCGTAAAATTCCGACGAGCTGACTTGTCGAGCTATCTAATTTCCGAATTGCCGATCCGGTCATATTATCCGGCAAAACCGAAAAACCTATTCGCGCCTGTTTTAAATCCGGACTGCATTCAACAAAAGTAATTGTAATTAGAGTATTAGGCACAATAACCTCACGGTTAACGGCCATCGCTAATTCTTCTCGTAATAATTCGTTTAGTTTGTCTGCCTTGGCCATATATTATATCTTATCAATAACTTTCTCTTCTTTATAAACAACTAAAATATCATCAACCTCGACTAAAGCCTTCCCTTCGTATCTTAGCCCGGCTTCCTGATCTTTTTCAACTTCAACGACATCTTGCTTACCGGACTGTAGTCTTGTTAATTTTCCGGTCGTAACTAAATTATCGCCGCCACGTTTAACCTCGATTAAAGTATTGTTTTGTAAAACGCCGTCTAAAACTTTGCCGCCGATAATCTGCATATTAGTTTCGGTTCTAAAAATCGCTAAAACTTTTAAGCGTCCCAAATCAACGCGATTAATTTCCGGTTTAATTAATAACTGCATTTCCTCTTTAACGAATTTAATTAAATCGTAAATAACGGAAAATAATTTTATACTAACTTTTCTTTCGCGAACTAAAATTTCAATCGCCGGTGACATGCGGACATTAAAGCCGACAATTTTTGCGCCGGCATCTTCCGCGCGCTTAACATCGCCTTCGGTAATATAACCCAAACCTTTACTGATTATTTTAACTTTTACTTTTTCGTTGTTTAATTTTAATAATGATTCTTCAATCGCTTCAGCCGAACCTAAAAAGTCGCTTTTAATTATAATATTTAATTTTGACGCTTTATCGTCGGGATTTTCCTCAGCTGAAGAAGTAAAGACATCAGAGGCTTGCGAGTCAACACGAATCTTTTTCGTCTTAACTTTCTCGCCTTCACCGACATTTAAAATATCGCCCACGGCCGGAGAAATTTTTAAGCCTAAAATTTTCGCGGGCTGAGATGGACCAGCTTCCGTAATACTTTCGCCTTTATAATTTTTTAAAGATTTAACTTTTCCGTAAATAACTTCATTAAAACATAATTGGTCGCCAACTCTTAGAGTACCGTTTTGAACTAAAATAGTCGCTAACGGCCCGGCAGTTTTATCCATATTTGATTCCACAACCGTTCCCGCCGCTGGAGCATTTGGGTTTGCCTTAAGGCTCGTTGCTTCGGTTTCGGCTAACAATAAAACCATGTCTAACAAATCTTCAATTCCCGTTCCGTCTTTCGCGGAAATCGGCGCACAAATAATTTTTCCGCCCCAATCTTCCGGAGTAATATTTAATTGCGTTGATAATTCTTGTTTAACCCGATTAACATCGGCCACTTCTTTATCAATCTTATTTATCGCGACAATATAAGGAATCTTGGCCGCTTCAATAATTCGAAATGCTTCAATCGTCTGCTGTTTAACGCCGTCGTCGGCCGCGACAACCAAAATTGCGATATCCGCGACTTTAGCGCCCCGACTGCGCATCGCGGTAAAAGCTTCATGACCCGGAGTATCAATAAAAGTAATCACCCGCCCTTTGCGAGTAACTTGATAGGCACCGATATGCTGCGTAATTCCGCCCGCCTCACCAGCAATGACGTTTGTCGTTCGAATTGAATCTAATAATTTTGTTTTTCCGTGATCAACGTGACCCATAACAACAATAACCGGAGGACGGTCTTTCAAGTCTTTTTTATTTTCCCCGGCAATAATATCGGCTAATTTTCGATCTTCTTTTTTATCTTCAGTCAATTCTTCTTTTACTAAAACCTGAACATCTAAATTTAAGTTCTCGCCAATAATCATTGCCGTATCAAAATCAATCTTTTCGTTAATCGAAGTAAAAACACCATTTTTCATCAGTTCGGCGAGAATTCGGTTTATCGGGATTCCCGCTAATTCAGCAAAGGCGCGAACAGTAATAACGTTCGGTACAAAGATAGTTTTCTTCTCTTTCGGGAGAACTTCATCCTGTTTCTTCTTATTAGCCTCATTTTTTTTCTGCTCCCATTCTCGTCTTAAATAAGGCCAATCTTTGATAATCTTCTTAGCCGTATTATTATCAACTTTAATCGCTTTTTGCCCAATTGCAAAACCGAGCTGGGGCAACATATCGCGCAACTCTTGAGGACTAATTCGTAAAATACGGGCTAATTCGGTTATATTCATAGGAAAATTCGCTAAATTATTTAAAAAAGGCTCATTTATTTCTTAATATTACTTTATTTTTTCGTTTTAGTCAACCAAATTAATAATAGTTATTGCCTGATTTGTCAAAAATTGTTATAATATCAGATTAGCCGTCCACCATCCGCATTTAGAAGTTGTGAATTAACCTGTCGGAGGTAACATCTTGCTTAACTTATAAGCATTACCATGTTTTAAAAGAGCCAAATAAGCAGACCTGGTTGCCGGCACATTATTTACTTTAATTCTTTTAAACATCCGCCGCTTAGTCATTGTCCGTAAAACTTTATGATCATTAAATTGTACCCAACCTAAAAAATCAATCCCGCTGGCTAATGTTTTAAAAAAAGTTTTCTTAGGATGTAGAGATAGTTTCAAATGTTCATTTAAAAACTCCGCCAATTTCGGCCGCAAGAATATCAAGTCATCTTTCTTATCGCTCAAAAATACAAAATCATCGGCATAGCGAATATAATATTTAATTTTTAAATCGCGTTTCACAAATTGATCGAATTCATTCATATAAACATTAACTAAAAGTTGCGAAGTTAAATTCCCTAAAGGTAAGCCGACCTCAATTTTCCCCGGTGTGTTGAAACTATCAATAACTTGTCCGAATAACCATAATAAATCTGGGTCATCGATATAGTTAGCTAAAATATCTTTTAAAATCCGATGATCAATGCTCGCAAAGAATCTTCTAATATCGCATTTTAAAATCCAAACAGTCCGAGTATTATTTTTAGAAACTTGACCGGCAAACTCAGTTAAACGTCGAACGGCCCGATGCGTCCCCTTATCTAAACGGCAGGAATAGGAATCATGAATAAATTTTTGATCAAAATAATTATAAGTCTCTTGATATAAGAGATGATGGAGCAAGCGGTCGCGGATAACCGCCTTATGGATACTTCTTGGCTTAGGGTCAGTTATATTAAAAGCTTGATAATTTCCATGCGTATAATTTTTTTCTTTTAAATCATGAAAAAGATCAAAAATATGATTCATTAAGCGGCCTTGAAAAGCGATAACATCCTGACGTTTTTTCTTGCCGGCCAGAAATTCTTCCCAAGCCGAAAGTAAATTAGGAATCGTAATAATTTCGCGATAAGTTTTAATAAATTTTTTCATTTTAAAATTTATGAGTATTTCTCTTCGCCCGCCGGTTGTGCTTATTAAAACTAAAGATGCTTATAGTCTCTGGTTCCGAGCTTTAGCAGATTTCCCAAAAGTTTATCGTTATAATCTCGGCGGAAAGATTGAAAACTGTTTTTTGTCTTTGCTCGAAAATACTTTTATCACCGTTTATTTATCCGGCGAAAGAAAATCTGCTCAGTTATCAATGGCGATTTTAAAACTCGACAGTCTCAAATTCTTTCTGCAACTAGCCTGGGAAAATAAGTGTCTTTCAAATCTTAAATATTCAAGTTTATCCGAAAATCTTGATGAAGTCGGCCGAATGTTGGGCGGCTGGAAAAAGGGTTTGGAAAATAAAACTCCCTCGAATGAACGAAGGAGAAACTTATAGGTTGCGGGGAGACGACGCGATGTAAGTACTCGCCATTCCAGACATTGTCATTCTCAAGCCGATTCACGTTGACATTCAGACCATCACCATTCACGTTCACGTTGACCACGAAAATGTATAAAGCGCCCACTAGCTCACCACTGCCCTGACAAACACGAAAGCAACAGTTGAATATTATTCGGGACATAAAAGTCCGCCAGCGCCTTATACCAACTTAAAATTTTTTAATTAAAAATATTTTTCCTATTTCGTAAGCCGTAACCGCCGAAAATCCCAAAAATATTTTTAAACAATCTTGGCTCGCCAGCCTTGACCGGCAAACAATTCAAAATCATCATTTCATTATAACAAAAAAATCCCTTGGAATCAAAGAGCTTAGTTAATCTAAGTTCAAAGAATCCAAGGGACAAAGGGACAAAGTAGTAATCTTATGGTCTAAGCGACCGAGGGGATAAGTTGCGGGGAGACGACGCGATGCAAGTCCTCGCCATGCCAGACACTGTCATTCTCAAGCCGATACACGCGGACAGACAGACCACCACCATCCACGTACACGCGGACCACGAAATATTCGTCATTAACTTTCGTTAAAAAGAAAGTGGCGTAACCTTCCTGACGAAGCCAGGTCGGATGTTTTTCGCAGAAGCGGATAATTTGCGCTTGCGTCATAACAAGCTTGTCGAGATCGGAATTAAGAGAGGTGAAAATTTTAACAAAATTTCCATCCTCAATAATTTCGTGGACGTCCACTAAGGTTTCAGCGGTGGCCGGACCGGTTTGGTTTAGCCCCCAACTTTTGAAACATCCGTCGATAAATGATTTAAACGTCCTCTTGGCGTCAGAAATGTACGCTTTGCCGTCGAGAGCTTCAATCATTAATTTTTCTCCGCCCGAGATAAGCTGTAGGATAGAAGGGTTCTTCTTGATTTTTCCGTCTTCCGCGAACAGACCTTCAATCAGCTGAAAAATTACTCCGGGCTTGCCGATTACTGCCTGGACTCTGTCCGAATCGGCGTTGGTTTTCTTTGCGGCGCTGGCGATCGCTTTGGTAATAATACCGACGAGTTCCAGCCCTTGTCCGAAACTGGGATTTTGGCTACTTTTTTCCATGATACTAATTATTTTGTTGTTAATAATACTTTTTTTTCGCTCTATCCGGCGAAATTAGAAAACACTTAAATATTCGAAGTGTTCAAATTATTATACCATATAGCTAGATTTATGTCAATGTCTTCCCAAAAACAAAATTAAGTGCTAAAGTAAGCATAGAAAACATTATTTATTAATTAAAAATGTTTTTAGGAATGTTATCGAAAACTAAACACGGAAAACGGATATTAAAAAATTATTTTTGCAGTAAATTATTTATGTTCTATCGATTTTTTAAGCTTATATTAGACAAAAATCTAAAAGATAATAAATCAAGATCTCTTAAATAAAGCCCCTTGAAGTGCTTATTTTTTGTTAATTAAATATTTCGGACGTTTACCGCTTTAAATTCCTAAAGACAATCCAATTTATATGCAGTACATTTCGTACGTGCTTTATTTGGTCTTAGCTATTGGCGGTTTTTTTATTGGTATCATTTATTACAAGAAAAATGCGAGCCAGAAAGAAAGTAGCGCGACTCAAAAAGCCGAAAAAATCATTGGTGAAGCAAAAATTAAGGAAAAAGATTTAGTTCTCCAAGCTCAAGACAAAGCCTTAAAAATCATTGAAGAATCAAAAAAAGAAGAAGTAACTCGACGTAATGAGATTAATAATCTCCAAAAAAGACTGGAACAACGCGAAAATTCCTTCTCACAAAAACTTTTAGACCTTCAGGAAAAACAACAGAAGTTATACGATAAAGTAACTGAGGTCCAAGACATTAAAGAAAAAATTAAATCAATTAAAGAAGATCAGGAAAAGAAGCTTGAAGAAATTTCTCGCTTAAGTAAAGAAGATGCGAAAGGTATTTTATTAAAAGATGTGGAAGAAAAATGCGCCGAAGATTTAATGGTCCGAATTAATAAGTTAGAAAACGACTCGGAAGACGCGATTAACGATAAGGCGAAAGATTTCTTAGCCCTCGCGATGCAAAGAATGGTTTCCGCTTATACCGTTGAATTAACAACCACAACCGTTGAACTTCCTAACGACGAAATGAAAGGAAGAATTATCGGTCGCGAAGGTCGTAACATTAAAGCGATTGAACAAATGACCGGTGTCGAAATTATTGTTGACGACACACCGAACGCCATTACGGTTTCTGGTTTTTCTTTAATTCGCCGTCATATCGCGAAAAAGACTTTAGATTATTTAATAAAAGACGGCCGAATCCATCCAACAAAAATCGAGGAAGCGGTTGAGAATGCGAAAAAAGATATTGCCCTTGATATTAAAAAAGCGGGTGAAGAAGCAATGTATGAGGTTGGAATTACCGGCTTTGATCCGAAATTAGTCCAGATTATCGGTCGTTTAAAATACCGAACCAGTTACGGCCAAAATGCCTTGCGCCACTCCGTGGAAGTTGCTCATCTTTCCGCAATGTTAGCCGAACAATTAGGAGCAGACGTTACTCTTGCCAAAAAAGGCGGCTTGCTTCATGATATTGGTAAGGCCGTTGACCATGAAGTTCAAGGTAATCACACCGAGATTGGTCGTGACATCGCGCGTAAATTTAATTTACCACCGGAAATTATCGCGCCGATTGAAACACATCACGACGATAAACCAGCCACTTTGATTTCCGTGATTGTAAAAGTTGCTGACGCTATTTCCTCGGCACGTCCGGGCGCCCGTTCCGATAATTACGAAAATTACATTCACCGTCTCGAGGAACTGGAAAAGATCGCTACTTCATTTGAAGGTATTGATAAAGCTTACGCAATTCAAGCCGGACGTGAAGTTCGCGTTTTCGTTCAACCGGATCAAGTTACTGATTTACAGGCTCATGAATTAGCTCGAGATATTGCCAAAAAGATTGAAACTGAGCTAAAATATCCAGGGGAGATTAAAGTTAATATTATCAGAGAATTAAGGGTAACAGAGTTTGCTCGTTAGTAATAAAAATATTTTTTGCTTAATTTATAAGCAAAATAAATTCGCCAACCGTCTGCTAAATTTAGAGAGGCGCAAAGCGGATATAACAATATGAACAAAGTACAACTCATCGACAAAATTCACAAAGACGTCGAAGGGCTAAACAAAAAGCAGGCGGAAAAAATGATTGATGTTTTAACAGACACAATCATTGAAGAGTTAAAAAATGATCACGAAGTAACCATCGCTGGTTTCGGAACATTTTTATCTCGTGTTCGCTATTCGCGCGGTGGTGTTAACCCACAAAAGCCAAGCGAAAGAATTACCATCCCGGCTGTTAAGGTTGCTAAATTTAAAACTGGCTATCACTTAAAGCAGGCTTTAAAAGGAAAGAGATAATTAGATTAAGACAGAATTATAAAACACTTCCTTATTTAAGGATGTGTTCTTGCGCTTGTAGCTCAACTGGATAGAGCACTTGGCTTCGGACCAAGAGGTTGCGGGTTCAAATCCTGCCGGGCGCACATAGGTCCTAGCCTTTAAACAAGGAAAGAGATCGGTAGATAATAAAATGGCTGGGTAGCTCAGCTGGTTAGAGCGTAGCACTCATAACGCTAAGGTCGAGGGTCCGAGCCCCTCCTCAGCCACCATTGAATTAATTTACAAAATAAGTTATTCTATAAAAGAAATATTTTTCGGAATACTTCTAAGAATTTGCGCTGTTAGCTCAGTTGGTAGAGCGGCTCCCTCTTAAGGAGATGGTCGCTGGTTCGAATCCAGCACGGCGCACTAAATATAAAAGGCTACCATTTATGGTGGCCTTTTATATTTACATGTTGAGACTGGATTCGAAGTTGACACCCTCCGGGTGCAGGTGCCCCGGAGGGGTAAATCCAGCATGGGCAAAATCCGCTTGACTAATTTTAAACAAAATTATAGTATAATCAGTTAAGAATAGTTAAAAATAGACCTTTAAAAAAACATAAATATACAAGATTGTTAAACCTCAAAAAAACTGATCATGAAAAACCTGTTTAAAAAGTATTTTTTGTTTGTGGCCGAAAAACCGATTGAAAAGGCAATAATAATCGGCTCACTCCTGTTTATAGTTGCTGTAATTTTTATCACTGCCCTGTTCGGCAAAACCGAAAAAGCTCTCGCACTTGATAGCACCGCTATATATATAGCAGTGCTATTTACCATTCTTCTATCTATTCTGCATTTTATCGTCACCGGATTAAAGGTTACTTCTTTCTACGAAGACAGGGAAAGAATAATCCTTATTTACAAAGATGAAAAAATTGAGAAATACGAAAAACCGATTTGGGGAAAATATCCGTATAAGATTATAAATTTACCTTACGGGTGGTCTGTTCCTCTTAGTAACGGCGGATCTAAAGAATTTGAGACCACTCTGCAGATTAGAGTTAACAAACAAATCGCAACCATGTTGCTTAAATTTAATTTTCTGATCTACAAGGAATTTGCAAACAACGAGCTATATTCCTTAATTGCTTGTCAGAGTGAAGGTACAGAAAGTGCCACTCACTTTGACTTCAAAAAATGTATTGAATTTGTCTTTCGCAATCACAATCAGCAGTTGGGCAATTTGAAAGCAATCGAGTCGATAATTTCTAACCGCTTGGCTCTCGATCAGCCTAGCGACGAACTCGTTGAAAAAATCAGGGAAAAAATTAATTTTCCCAAATCTCTTTTCGGCAATGCAAGTATTATAATTGAAGTAGAAGAAATAAAACTCCAATTAGCCTGCTGTATTGATTACTAATTCGTATTGCCAGTATTGATAAAAGATAATAAAGCATCAAGGAAACTTGATGCTTTTTAACTATTGACATTTTATAAGATTCGTGCTAAAATATCTTTACGTTCTTTTAACCTACCCGAAGGGGTCAAGTAGAACACCCGCTATTTCAAATCATCACCAATATTTATCATTCCATTTACAGCCTTCCGGCTGTTTTTTTGTTTTTGGCGATATTCATTAAGTGCTTCGTTCGGTGTTTTGTAATTAAGACATTCCATAAATCGGTCATTGCATTTTCTCTCCACTAAAGCAATTTCATGTTTAGTGTAACGCGACAAATCACTGCCTTTCGGAATATACTTCCTGATAAATTTGTTAGCGTTTTCAATACTGCCTTTTTCCCAGGAATGATAGGGATGACAGAAGTATATTTTGAGTCCCAACAGACTAGCTAATGCCTGATGCATCCGAAACAAAATATCGTTATCAAGAGTCATAGTTTTCATTTCCGGAAATCTAGCCTTGATTCTTTGGAATGCGCGGTGCACTTCATCAATTGAAATATTGTAAATTATCTCTATAAATGAGACGCGTAATTTTCGACAAGTCGCCGTTAGCAATATTCCATAGCCACTTCGACATGAGACAATGAAATCAGCTTCAATATCCCCGACTCTTCCTCTTTTCTCAATGATTTCCGGTCTTTTCTCGATAAATACTCGATCACTCAATTTCTTTTTCTTGGCGCCTCCCTTGGGGCGTTTTTTCTTTTTTAATTTCATTCCGATTATTTTCCCGTACGGGCTCCTTAAATACCTGTAGATAGTATCTTTAGATACATAGGGCAGATTCTTCTCTTGATATTTAATCCGTCCGCTAATAGCTCCTGGCGATTGCCCGGATAGAAGATGATGTTCTATAAATTTCCGCAGTTCTTTTGTGGCGATGACACTCTTACCTCTAAAACTCGCTTTATGCCTTCTTACATAGGCCTTGTGCTGCGCTTTTTCCGGATCATATATTC
>Ga0118677_10000151_pt1 | contig 140881 bp, 87 predicted proteins | sample AliMusrvi5mmetaG_FD_86154 | JGI IMG/M metagenome (GOLD analysis project Ga0118677, IMG submission 86154) | reverse complement strand
AAACTGGACCGTCAGCAAGACCGGCTACTCGCAGACGATCACCAGCGCCAACGGCACTGGTGCGAGGACCCTCAGCGTTTCGGCGGGTGCGGTTCCCACAGGCATGACATTCACGCCCGGCACCGGTGTGCTCAATGGCACACCGACTGCAGCCGGAACGTTCAACTTCACAATCACTGCCACGGACACGGTGGGCGCGACGGGTGCGCAAGCTTACACCATTATCGTCAACGCGCCGGTGTCGATTACCACGGCGAGCTTGTCGAACTGGACCATCAATAAAACGGGCTACTCGCAGATAATCACGAACACTGGCGGCACGGGCGCAGCCACCTTTGCGGTGACCACGGGCACGCTGCCGGCCGGTTTGACTCTGGCCGCTGGAGGGCTGCTGTCCGGCACTCCTACGACAGCCGCATCGTCCCCCTTCACAATCACCGCGACGGACACGGTGGGAGCGACGGGTGTGCAGGCATATACTGTCATCATCAACGCAGCGGTTGCGGTGACCCCGGCGACGCTGCCGAACTGGACCCTCAACAAGATTGGTTACACCCGGACAATCAAGGCTGTGGGAGGCACTGGCACGGTCACCTTTGCCGTGACCACTGGCGCGCTGCCGGGCGGGTTGGCACTCACGGGAGCGGGGGTGTTGAGCGGCACCCCCACGGCAGTCGGAACATTCAACTTCACGATCACCGCGACGGACGCGGTGGGCGCGACGGGCAGCCAAGCCTACACCATCATCATCAATCCGGCGGTGTCGGTTACCACGGCCGCACTACCGGACTGGACCGCGAACACGCCCTACAGCCAGACAGTCTCCGCCACCGGGGGTACTGGAGTTGTCACGGTGGCGGTGACGCTGGGCTCGTTTCCCACCGGCCTGTTTCTCAGCCCCGGGGGGGCGATATCCGGCACCCCAACGGTTGCGAACACCTTTAACTTCACGATCACCGCCACGGATACCGTGGGCGCCACCGGTACCCAGGGCTACACAGTCATCATTAACTCAGGGGTGGTCGTGACTCCGGCGAGCCTGCCGAACTGGACCGTCAACCAAAGCGGTTACTCGCAGACGATCACAAGCGCCAACGGCACCGGCGCGAGGACGCTTAGCCTTTCGGCGGGTGCGATTCCGGCCGGCATGGCGTTCACGGCTGCCACCGGAGTCCTCAACGGCACACCGACGGCAAGCGGATTGTCCAGCTTTACCATCACCTCCACGGACGCAGCAGGCGCGACAGGCAGCCGGGCCTACACGATCATGATCAACGCGGCGGTGTCGATTACCACGACCACGCTGCTGGACTGGACCGCGAACAAATCAGGCTACAGCCAGACTGTTTCCACTGCCGGAGGCACCGGAGCCGCGACCTTGGCGGTGACGCTGGGCTCTCTGCCCCCAGGCCTGACTCTGACCTCTGGAGGACTGCTGTCCGGCACACCCTCGGCAATCGGCACGTCCACTTTCACGATCACCGCTACTGACAGCACGGGAGCGATCGCCAGCCAGGCGTACACGATCGTTATCCACGGTGCTGCACCCACAGTTGCCGCGCCCACCAGCACCGCCGTCACGGGCACCAGCGCCACACTCGGTGGCAACGTCGTCAGTGATGGTGGATCGACAATCAGCATGCGTGGTGTGGTACTTGCTCCCACCGCCAGCGACGGCAACCTGCTGACAGGCGGCGCAGGTGTGACCAACATCCCCAGCACAGGCACCACGGGGGTCTTCACCGTCCCCGCCACCTCCTTGAGCCCAGGCACAGCCTACAGCTTTGCTGCGTATGCCACCAACGGCCAGGGCACCACCTACAGCAGCGTGGGAAGCTTCACCACGCAGAGCAACAATGCTGGCCTTGCCAATCTGGCACTCTCCCTGGGGACGCTTTCACCCGCCTTTTCCACGAACATCAAGAATTACACGGTGACCCTGCCGGACATAACGACCAGCATCACCATCACTCCCACGGTTGTACAGGCAAAGGCGACGGTGCAGATCGATGGGATGAATGTGGCGTCTGGCAAGCCCGGTGATGCGACCTCGCTGAGCGTGGGCACCAACAACATTCTGGTGATGGTCACTGCGGAGGATGGGACGACCATTAGCGTTTACACTGTGGTGGTGACGCGCCTGCCCGCCTCCATTTCCGTCCAGCAACCGGTCGGCACTCCACTGGTCAATGGCGCTTCAGTCACGAATTTCGGAGGGGCCGGGCTTGGACAAACCGTGGCCCGCGTGTTTACCGTCAAGAACATCAGTGCCACGGTGTTGAAGGACTTTGTGTTTGTCTTCGACGGTGCCAATCGAGGGGATTTCTCCGTCACCACGGTGCCTGCCTCTACGCTGGCCATTGGTGGAAGCACGACGTTCATCCTCACTTTCAATCCCGCCGCTTTGGGCGGGCGATCAGCCACGGTGCATATTGATGCGACTGGCGAGACGCAAAACCCCTTCAATATTGCCCTGACCGGCACGGGAATAGAGCAGCCTGCAGTCACCGTGCCGCCGGCCTCGCAGATGGTGGCTTTAAGCCAGCCGGCGCCCTTCAACGTGGTCGCCAGCGGCGGTGCCTTGAGCTACCAGTGGCTGAAGAACAATGTGGCGGTCCCTGGCGCCGCCAGCGGCAGTTACAGCCTTGCGGCGGCCACGCTGGCTAACGCCGGAGGCTACTCGGTTACTGTCACCAATGCCGCAGGGTTCGCCACCAGCGCTGTCGCCAACCTCGGTGTGGTGAGCGTGACCCCGGCCTCCGTCACACTGATCAACGGCAACACCCTCACTCTTACCGCCTCCGCAGCCGGTCCGGGCCTTGCTTACCGATGGAGCAAAAATGGCACGGTGATGGACGACGGAACGAACCCCGCGAACAGTCTGAGCATGATCGCCGGAGCCCACGCGACCAAGCTCACCGTCACCAAGACCGCCGCCGCAGACATCGGCAGCTACACCTGTCTGGTGACCATGCCCGATCCGCAAACCCCTGGCGCACACCTGAGCCTGTCCAGCGGAGTGTTCACCGTCAATGTGACGAGCAAACCGGTGCTCGACAGCTTTTCTGCCGGACCATGGATTGTTGGCGGCCTCGTCGGGGACTTCATCACCGCGCAGAACAATCCGACCAGCTTCACTCTTACCGGCCAGCCTGCGGGCGTCACCATCGATGCCAGTGGTCATCTTCACGGCAAGCCCGTGGTGCCGATTACCCAGCCCACTGTCTATCACCTTGTCATCACCGCCAGGAATGCCGCAGGCGTGGCCCTGATCCCTGCGGCGGCGGATGTCACAGTGAACCCGTTGCCAGGCGCTTCAGTGGGCATCTTCCACGGCCTGGTGGATCGCGATGCGGATCCTGCCAATGGATTGAGCGCGAACGCGACCAAAACCCTCAGCTTTGGCGGCAGCCTCAATCTCACCACCCTGGCCACGGGCGGGTTCTCGGGCAAGCTCACGCTGGGCACGGTGAGTTACAGCTTCGTCAATCAATTCGTGGCCGCCGTGATCGGCGCGAACCCGACGGCGACAGTGACCATCCCACGCCCGTTGTCGCACAGCTTGACGCTCACTTTCACCATCGACAAGGACACTGGCGAACTGACTGGCACGATCACAGATGGCATTATCGCAACACCCGTGAATGTTCACGCCTGGCGCGGCACGGCGCCCCTTGCAGCACTGGTCGGGAGCTACACCGCCGTGCTCGATTTTACGCCCGGCCAGACGCCTGATCCCGCCGGTAACCTTGCCTACCCCCAGGGCTATGGATTCGGCACCCTCACTGTCTATGCGACAGGCACTTCGACATGGAGCGGCAAGCTCTCCGACGGCACGACCATGACAGCGAACACCACCGTGGGCAGCACCGGCCAAATTCCCCTGCATTCCATGCTCTATACCACCCCGGGTTCCGCCCATGGCTGGTTGCAGGTGAGCCTGGACAGCACCTCCGCGCCAACCAATGCAGGACAGCCCCTGCTCGACGGCGGGCTCGACTGGGTGAAAGACCAGCAGGCGCCAAGCTCCACCAACCACAACTACAAGGCCGGATTCCTGCTGAATCGGCTTCAGCTCACCGCCGCAGGCGGCAAGTACGTAAAGCCCACGACCACGGTGCTCGGCATCGTCGATCAAGTGAGCCCGACCAATGCGCACCTTGCCTTTACTGATGGCGGGCTTGCGGGCTCTCCACCGATCGCAGACGCCAGCATGGCTGTGCAGCTGAACAATACGTCCTTCCGCATCACCAGCGCAAACGCTGTGCTCATGCCAGCCGGGGCCAGCGCCAATCCCGCCACGCTGACCTTGGCCCTCACTGCCAACAGTGGTGCCTTCAGCGGTACCTTCATACTGAAGGACCTTGATCCCACCAATCCTACTTCGACAGCCCTGCTGTCGCGGACCGCGCACTATTACGGCCTTATCATTCAGCGCGTGAGCGTAAACAGGGCACTGGGTTTCTTCCTGCTGTCAAAGCTGCCGGAAAACGGCCCGCCCAAAACCACCCTCGCCACTTCGGATATCTTGTCTGGCCGGGTCGAGCTCGAGGCGAAGTAACCGCCTGGCTTGGGTACCCCAATATGGAACGTGGTTGTTGATGGGTCTCTGAGCGATGGACTGACGGTGGGAAGGGGCTCCCATAGGCCGGTGGACCGCTGTGGTTTGTCTGCCGTTACTTTTCTGCGGTGGTTCATGGTTGACTGTCCGGCAAATCCACGAGAGTTATAAACACCACTGCTCTGGCGATATTCCCGCACTGTGGTGCGCCCCTTCGCAAATGAACATGTTTTGCTACTCCAGGCTCTCCTCACGGCCGCTCTCACGGCTGGCAACAGTTATTGGGCAAGCCCTGCTGAGCCTGTTGCTGATCCACGCAGGCGGCTTGGCGAAGGCGGCTGATTTTACCGTTCGTACCATCAACGATGAGTATGCCTTCACGATCAATGGCGTGGTAGCCTCGCCGCGTTTGACTCTCATTCGGGGACAGACTTATACCTTCGACGTCAGCACCTGCAGCTGCCACCCGTTCGTGATCAACGATAGCGTCGGCAACGCGCTCGCAGGCAGTTTCATTACCAATAATGGCACCAACTCGGGAACCATCGTCTTCACCGTTCCGCTGACCGTCACCACATACCAGTATCGGTGCACCATTCACGTATTTGGCAACGGGATCCTCACCCTTGCCAGCCCGCCCCCGCCCCCCTCATGTTCCACGTTGGCGGCTTCCAATGTCGCCATTGACGGTGCCAGCCTCGGCACCAGCGTCAAGGGGAATGGCGCGGCGACGTCCTACGCATTCATCTACGGCACCGATCCTCGCTGCTGTCAGGAACCACGACCACCCCGGGCCAGGGGATAAGTGCGCTGAACACACTCCAGACATTCTCTGGCAACATCACGGGGCTGCAGCCAGCCACGACCTACTACTTTCAGGCCCAGGCGACCAATATCGCGGGCACCACGCCAGGAAGCATCCTGAGCTTCACCACATTGAGCAACAACGCGAACCTCTCCAGCCTCACGCTGAGCACTGGCACCCTTTCGCCGGTCTTTAACAGTGGCACGACGAGCTACTCCGCCAACGTCTCCAATGCGACGAGCTCCATCACCCTCACGCCTACAGTGGCCGATAGCAACGCCACGGTGACAGTCAACGGCTTGACAGTCTCCTCCGGCAGCCCGAGCGGCAGTATCGCGCTGAGTGTGGGGCCCAACACCATCACCACTGTGGTAACCGCGCAGGACGGTGCCACCACGCAGACTTATACTGTCACCGTCACCCGCGGAGCGCCCTTGCCCACCGTGACCACGCCCACCAGCACGGCGGTCACCAGCCTCACTGCCACGCTTGGCGGCAATGTCACCAGCGATGGCGGCGTGACGATGAGCGCGCGTGGTGTGGTGTATTCCGTGACGGCGACCAACAGCGGTCCGCAGCTCGGCGGCACGGGGGTGACCAACGCGACGACCTCTGGCACGACCGGCGTGTTCACCGTGCCCGTAAGCAGCCTCGCGCCGGGCACGGCCTACTCATTTGCCGCCTATGCCACCAATAGCGGGGGCACTAGCTACACCAGCGTGGGCACGTTCACCACACTCAGCAATAATGCTAGTCTATCGAATCTCACGCTGAGCAGTGGCACGCTTGCGCCTTCCTTTAGCAGTGGCACGACGAGCTACTCCGCCAGCGTCTCCAATGCGACGGGTTCCGTCACTCTCACACCCACAGTGGCCGACAGCAACGCCACGGTGAGGGTCAACAGCGTGATAGTCACCTCCGGCAGCGCCAGCGCATCCATCGGCCTGACTCTCGGCAGCAATGTGATTACCACGTTGGTTAACGCGCAGGATGGCACCACGACGCAGACCTACACCGTGACGGTGACACGGCGGAGCCTCCTGGAGGATTGGCGGCAAACTTGGTTCGGCACCGCGAGCAACACCGGGAGCGCCGCTGACACTGCTGACCCGGAGCATGATGGCATCCCCAATTACCTGGAGTTCGCCACCAATTCGAACCCCACCTCCTCATCCTCGAATCCGGGACACGCTGTGGTCAATGGCAGCAACATCGAGTTCACCTACACCCGGAGCAAGGCGGCGATGACCTACGGCCTTACGTTCACCGTGGAATGGAGCGATACAATGCTGGCTGGAAGTTGGACCAGCGCTGCAACAAGCGAGACGATCCTCTCCGAAGACAGCACGGTGCAGAACGTTAAAACTACCCTGCCAGCCGGTACCAATGGCCATCGGTTTGTGCATCTTTCGGTGGCGGGTCCATAGCACTGCGCCCGGCCATGAATTGCACGCTCCCTGTCAAAGACCGCCACCGCTGCGATCAAAAGTGGGCTCTTCCAACAAGCCTGATCCTGCTTTTCCGGCTCGGGGCGCACCTGGTGCTGTGATCTTGGAAGGGGTGCTGAGAACTCACTCATTTGAATTAGTGGCCCACATGGTTTATAAGAACCGTAGCCGCCCCTTCAGTGTTGGAATCAAGTTGAACGATTGTCGCCGCATATCTCTGGCAGCGATCAAAAAGTGCCGGCTTATCCCTTTCAAGGATGCCGCCGGAATGATTAGCTTTGGCTCCCCGGCGCTCGCCGAGCCATGCATGATTACATTCGTGCGGCCGGCTAAGTAAGGCGCCACCCCGTGCCCGCATTGATCAGCTCGGAGCTTGCCAGCTCTGCCCATGGCTTTAGTCGTTGCCATCACTTTCTGTGAGATGACGATTGTCGTAACGGTGGGATGTTAATTTCTGCTATTGCAAAAGATCAAGAACAAGATATTTAACACCTCATGTCATCCTCCACACCATCCGTCATTCAACTCCAGCGTGCTGTCAAAATCGCTGAACAGATCCAGGTGCTGCAAGCCGAACTTGCGAATGTTCTTGGAAGCACAGGCGCACCCGGGGCCAAGCGGGCCTATACCAAGAAGGCTGCCGCTGCGACTCCTGCGGAGTCTGCTGCTTCATCTCCTGCCAAGAAGAAGAGGAAGAAGAGGAAGAAGGGCAAGATGTCAGCTGAAGGGCGCGCTGCCATCGTTGCGGCCCAGAAGGCGCGATGGGCGAAGATCAGGAAAGCGAAAGGCTGATTTCCCTGGAAGCGGTGGCTGCTTGCGGATTTAACACCGCCGGTAGTCGCCACCCCTGCCAGTCAGCATCTCTGCATTGACCTCATGCCGCCGCCGGCTCAATGAAGATGATCCGCAAAGGGACTTAGAATCAACTCACAGGTCGCGCGTCCGCCATCCGAAAGACCCTCACCGGCACCGCGTTGGGGCATTGCAGGCGCTGGCGCCCGGGGGAACCCGGCTGGCGGTATATCGAACAGGGCATGCAGAGCGCGTTGGTGACCTTGCCAGTCACTTTGTTCGCCGCTCCAATGGTCGCTCCCGCCATTCTTGCTTATGCGGGGTGTGCGGCCACTTCGGTGACGAAACAAACCAGGGTTTCAGCTATCAAGCCACCCTCGTGCATGTTCTCGATCAGCGCGCTGAAGGAGCGGCCAAGCCTCTGCATCATCACGGAGTGTGGCCGCCCATGGCGCTCCTGGGCACTGCTGCCATCCGCACGGGCCGTTGTGGTAAAAACCCTGATGTTGATTCTTGTTGCTCGAATACTTTTGCCCAGTTCTACTAATCTGAATTCCGCATGCACCGTGGATGGCCATTTATCAATCAGCCCACTGGCAATTCCGGAGGGGCATGCTTGAGTTGCTGGTACTGCTCTGCCTGCTGCCAGCAACCTTTGAGTCGACCATGACAAAAACTGAATTCTACCTGTTAATCGACGAAGTCATCGAAGCCGCCCCTGGAATCATAATTGGTGACGAATCCCTGAGCGCCATTCTCACCTGGGACTCGCTGGCGGTCATTGGATTCATCTCCGCCTTGGACAAGAGGTTGCAACTAAGTGTCACCGCCCGGGCGCTGAGCGAGGCCAGGACGGTTCAAGATCTGGTTGCGCTGGCCTCTGCAAGACTGGTCGGCTGAACGATTCACGGCACATCCTCACTCATGGTCAATCGCCTCCAACCGCAAGATCGCACCATACTTGTCACGGGGGGGGCGACTACAGATTGTGGCTACGCTTTGGGGCCTCAAGCCACCACATCCTTGAGCACATGGCCATGTACATCCGTGAGCCGGATGTCCCGACCGCTATAGCGGAAGGTCAGGGCGTCGTGGTCAATGCCCAACAGGTGCAGGACCGTCGCCCACATGTCATAGACGGAGCAGGGGCGGTCCACGGCGCGGTAGCCGAAATCATCGGTGGCTCCATACACGTAGCCGGGTTTCGCGCCGCCGCCGGCCATCCAAACGCTGAAGCCGAGCGGATTGTGATCGCGTCCGTCGGTACCCTGGGCAAAGGGCGTGCGGCCAAACTCTCCGGCCCACACCACCAGCGTGGTATCGAGAAGTCCGCGCGCTTTCAAATCCTTGATCAATGCCGCAATCGGCTGGCCAATCTGATTGCCCATTTTGGCGTGGCCATTTTTGAGGTCACCGTGGTGGTCCCAAGGGTTGGGGCCATTGCCGCCCCCCAGATTATAGGCTAGCGTACTTAGTTCGATGAAGCGCACACCACGTTCCACCAGGCGGCGCGCGAGCAGGCACTGCCGGGCATAGGCGGCCTTCTTGGGTTCGGGATCGTCGAGGCCGTAGAGTTGTTTGGTCAGCTCTGTCTCACCGCTGATCTCGCACAGCTCCGGTACGGCGGATTGCATGCGCCAGGCCATTTCATAGTTCTTGATGGCGGCTTCCACTTGTGAACTGGCATCAATGGATGTCGTGAACTGGCGGTCCATTGAGCCGATGAAATCCAGCCGTTGACGCTGAAGCGAAGCGGGTTCGCGGGGCTGAATGTTGTGCATCGGCTCGCCTTCATCCGCCTTGATGATGGAGGCCTGATGCTGCGCGGGCAGGAAACCATTGCCGAACAGGCCGACACCGCCATGCGGAACGCTTGCCCCGCCGGCCTGAAGCACCATGTAGCCGGGCAGATCGCGCGATTCGCAGCCCAGCCCATAGCTTGTCCATGCGCCCGCGCTCGGATAGCCCAGGAACGGGAAGCCCGTGTGCATGAAGAAGTTGCCCTGTGCGTGCTCGCTGAACTTGGCGGTCATGGAGCGTATCATGCACAGCTCATCCGCCACTTCGCCCATATGGGGCAGCATGTCGCTGACGGGCAACCCGCTCTGGCCATAGCACTTGTACTCCCAATGGGAGGGTTGGAGTGTGCCGTTGTTGTTGAACTGCGTGCGCTGGACCGTGCCGGGCATGGGCTGGCCAGCATACTTTTCGAGTGCGGGCTTGGGATCAAATGAATCCACATGGGAGACGCCGCCGCTCATGTAGCAGAAGATCACGCTGCGGGCTTTCGGTGCGAACTTCATCGCCCGGTGCGCGACAGGGCTTGCGCCGGCCTGATCGGCCATCAAGGCGGACAGGGCGGTGAGGCCGAAGCCGGTGGAGGCACTCGAGAGGAGCTGGCGGCGGGTGAAGGGCGTATTCATGTCAGGATGGTGCCAAGTTATTTGAGATAAATGAACTCCTTCAAATTGATGAGCGATAACGCGAGGCTGGCCCAGGCTTGATCAGGACTGCCAAGCTTCGCCACCTGGTCGCGGAGGGGGAGGACCTTTTCTGACACGGAGGCTAGATCCGCCTTCCAGATGGCGAGTTCTTTGCGCCGGGCCTCTGACAGGGCATCGACCACCTCATGTTCGGACACCGAGGATGTTTCGGCATGGCTTGAGAGGGCGATGTCAGCGGGCTTGAGGGCGCGGTCATAGAGCCGGGCGCGCAGCACGCGGCCCTGCAGCAGCTTGTTGCCGCCTCCGGAGCCATGCCGGCAGCCGATGAGCACCTCGCTGGCGTTGGCTTCAAAGATGGCCGGGCCGTTGCTCTTGTAACTGGCGCCGTAGGGGCGTCCGTCGCGGTAGCCGGTGATGGTGCCATCGGCCTCATAGACGAGCGCGACATGCACGGCACGGGAGGCCGCGTCATTATCGGTGGGGCCGCTGAACGACTTAGTGCGCCTGCCATTGTTGCTGCCGGCCATCCAGTGCTGCGGTTCCATCTCGGCAAAAACGATGGCATCAAACACTCCGCCGTGGAGGTCCTGCACGCTGATGACGCCTCCGCCACTTTGGTTGAGGGTGTTGAGCACGACCCAGGCTTCGAGCGTCTTTTCCCGCAAGGTCGTGGGCAGTGGCTTGCTGCGGGCATACGAACCGTTGCCGTCCAGTACCAGGGCACCGTGGTCGATGTGGGCTCCGCCTTCGAGTTTGAGAGGGAGGTGGCCGCACAAGTCCTGAGGGCCGTCTTCAAAATCCCATTCGGCATAGGGGGCTGGAATCGCGGACTGAAGGGCGGGAGCAGCCTTCGAGCGCATGGCAGTGAGTCTGGCGCGAACAGGTTCGACGGTGCCATCAATGCGCTGTCGGAGCGATTTTTGCGAGGTTTGCAACCGCGCCAGCTCCTCGCGCTCTTGTTTGCCTGCGTGGCCGGATTGCTGGAGGAAGGACTGGCAGCCGGTGAGTTCTGCGTCGGAGGGATTGCGCCCGAGTGACTGGTTGAACATGAGGCGGATGCGGGCCTCATCATCGCCCGCAGTATGAGTGGCCCATTGAAGAGCCCATTCCTTGATGCGCGGGCTGTTCAGCAGGGTGAGGGACTGGGCGGGAACGTTGGTGGCATCACGCCGGCCACGCGTGCTGCTCGGCACGGGCGCATCGAACACGGTGAGGAAGTCGTCCAGGCTGTTGCGGATGACTTTCACATACACACTGCGGCGAGTCTGCGTGCCGGCCACGGCTTCGCCATACATGGCGGCGTCGAGGTGACCGGTAAGGGCGAGGACGCTGTCGCGAATAGCTTCGGCATCCAGACGGCGCACGCTGAAGTGGCTGAGTAGCTTGTTCTCAGGATCCTTCACGGCGGCACCGGGTGGCGCGTGATCCTCCCGCAGGAAGGTGTCTGACGTCACGAGGAATTTGATCATGTCTTTGATCGAGCCACCGCTGTCAATGAATCGCCGGGCCAGGAAATCGAGCAATTCGGGGTGGGTGGGGAGATCGCCGAGCCTGCCAAAATTATCGGTGGTGGCGACAATGCCGGAGCCGAACACATGATGCCAGATGCGGTTCACCATGACGCGGGCGGTGAGGGGATTAGCATCGCCAGCCAGGCTGTCTGCGAGCTGCAGGCGGCCGCTGCTTGCGGTCTTGAACGGGGTGGGGTCGATGCTGTCAAGAAAGTGCCTGGGCACCGCTGCGCCGGGCTGCTTGTGATCGCCACGAATGAAGAGCGCGGCATCGTGCGCATCCGCTTCGAGTACGCCTGGAGCGCGTGTGGGCTGGGGGAGTTGCGCCTCAATTTCGCGATATCTGGCCAGCAGCGGGGCCGCGTCAGCGATGACCTTCACATCGTTGGGGAGTCTGCCGTCGCGCAGCAGGGAGTCGAGCAGTTCGGCCTGGGCGTCTGTGGCCGTATGGTTGACCCAGGCCTCGACTGCCTGACGCGGGTTGCCTCCGATGGGGGCGTTCAGGGGCGTCGCACCGTCACGGGTGATGAGCACATCGGTGATGCCGAACCATGAGCGTTGGTCCAATTGTGTCTCCGCTGCCATGTCTGCCACGGTGGTGCATTGGATGAAGATGTCGTCGCCCTTCCAGTAATCGAGATCCAGCTTCTGCCAGCCGGGCACTTCGTCGCGTGCTTCCTTAAAGTCTTTCGCCTTGTGAATGGTGCCGGTGCGCGGGTAGTTCTGCACGATGTAGCGGGCACGGGCGCCCCCTGCTCCTGCCGAGCGCATCCACAGCGTACCTCCTTCGCATTTGAAGGTCGGCGACATGAGAACACCACGATCTTTTGTCGAGACCAGGCCGCTGAATACACCGCCGGGATACACGTGAGAGATCAGTTTATTGCCTTCTATCGCCACGCTGAATTCGCCCGCCTTGGTGGCTCCCTGCTTCACGCCCTCGCCATCGGCGAACCACTTGTCATGGCGCATATCCCAGTGCTTGAGGGCTTCCACCGGCCTGGCATCGTTTTTCACCGAGATGGAAGGCAACGATGCCGCAGCCTTCATCCAGGCTTTGCCGACTACGGTCTGGAGCTGCTGCTTGAGCTTGACGAGTTCATCGCGCAGGGACTTGCCCTGGCCCGGCAGGTTCACATCAATCACTGCTGGATGTGTGCTGCCGAAGATGCCAAACCAAGCATAGAAATCGGTCTGGCTGATTGCATCGAACTTGTGGTTGTGGCAGCGCGCACAACTGACCGTAAGCCCCTGGAAGGCCTTGCTCACGACGTCAATCTGGTTGTCCGTAAAGGTCACCATCTCATCCAGGCTGTCCGTGGGGGAGAAGCCATGCATCACCATGCGCAGCTGGCTGGTGCCCAGGGCGGACTCGTTGATGCCCATCTCCCGGTTCAGGCGGGGATCCGGCAGCAGATCACCGGCAATGGCCTCGTGGACCATTTGCGGATACGGTACGTTATTGTTAAATGCGCGGATCAAATAGTCGCGATAGCGCCAGGCATAGGGAATGGCAGGGTCGCCTTCGCCGCCGTAACTTTCGGCATAGCGCACCCAGTCCATCCAGTGGCGGGCCCAGGCTTCACCATAGCGGGGTGAGGCGAGGAACGTGTCGATGGTGGCGGGCAGGTCGCGCAGAGTGAATTCCTTGATGGCTTCAGGGGTCGGGGGCAGGCCGGTGAGCACATAGCCTAGGCGGCGGAGGATGGTGGCAGGAGGAGCCAGGGGTGCCGGCTGGAGTCCGGCCGCGGCGAGCTTCGCGGCGATGAAGGCGTCCACGGGGTGCATGCTTTGCCCCATCTTCAGCACGGGAACCGCCGGATGGCCCACCGGCTGGAAGGCCCACCATTGCTTTCTGCGCGCCAGCACTGCCTTCCAGTCCGTGTCTTTGGCCAGTTGTTCCTGGCTGGGTGGCTGGTCGCGGGGATCAATCGCGCCCTCGTTGATCCAGTGCTCAAAGTCGGCAATGACTTTATCATCGAGTTTGGCACCTGCCTTGGGCATCTCCAGATCTTTGTCCGCATGGCGGATGGCTTGGATGAGCAGGCTTTTCCCGGCATCGCCGGGGACGATTGCGGGGCCGGTCTCGCCACCCTTTTGCCAGCCGGGTCGCGAGTCGAGCAGGAGGCCGCCTTTTTTCTTTCCGGCGGTGCTGTGGCATTCATAGCAGTCCTGCGCGAGTATGGGACGGATTCGCTGTTCGAAGAACTCGATCTGACCGGGTGTGGCTGCCAGTGCCTGCAGCGACGAGGCAAGGATCAGGGTGATGAGGACTGGCAATGGAGTCATCGTCTTCATGCGAGCAAACGTTCGCGGATGGTTTGGGCGGCGGTCACGCACTGCTGGCCGAGGCTGGCGAAGTGCGCTTCCTTGAGCCGGAAAGAGGGGCCGATGACGGTGACGGCCGCGACAGGGAAATCATTGCCATCGACTACGACCGCACCGACGCAATGGATGCCCTCCATGCCTTCGGCGCGATCCAGCGAGTAGCCGCGGCCGCGAATAGCGGCGAGGTCGGCGAGCAGTGATTTGCGGGTGGCAAGGGTGGTGGGCGTGAAGCGTTTGAGCGTGATGTGGCGGAAAAAATCCTCCAGCTCCGCGGCGGGCAGCGCGGCCAGCAGCGCTTTTCCAGGGGCACAGGAATAGAGGGGAATGCGCAGGCCAAGTTCACCCAGTACCTTGACGGGCTGGCGCGAGGCGACCTGCTCGATCAGCACGCAGCGGTGCTGGGAGCGCACGGCCAGTTGTACGGTCTCGCCGCTGACATCGCGCAGCTCGCACAAGGCATCGAAGGCGCAGGCCGCCAGGCTCTTGTCGCCGATCTTTGGTTTGGCCAGATCCAGAAGCTTGCCGGTGAGCGCATAGCGGCGGCTGCCGTCGCGCTCCACATAGCCGCGCTCGTGCAGAGTATCGACGATGCGGAACACCGAGTTTTGCGGCAGGTCGAGCGTGCGGGCGATCTCGGCAATCGTCTTGCCCGCATGACCATGAACGCTGAGCACTTCCAGAATGGCGAGCGTGCGGTCGGTGCCCGGCGAGGCCGCCGATTCGTCCGGCAGCAGGGTGGGGAATTTGGTCTTGTCCATCGCCTGAAGAAACGACAGGCGGCTCGTGAGTCTTGCGTAAAGAATTCCAAATATGGATGGATTGCCATATTTGGAAGTAGTGTGAGGTTCCTCAGGGTTCGCTTTTGCCTTTCACCAGAGCATTGTATCTGGCGGTGATGTCGTTGGCCTTTTTTGCCAGGCCGTCGCGTTCCGCTGCGATGCGTTGAATGGTGGCGTTGGCTTTTTGCATGGCCTCGTTTTGCTGCTGCAAAACCTGGTTTTGCCGAAGGAGTGTCTGGTTCTGGGCGGCGATGCGGGCATTCAATACCTCCGCAGCCTGAATTGCGGTTTCCATTTCGAGATTGGGCACGGAGTTGGCCCGCAGGTCGGTGAAGGTGGCATTGAGACGCAAGATTTCGGCGTCGGCGGCCTTGGCGCGTTCGGTGAGGCGGTCGCGTTCGGCTGTGGTGGCCGCGAGATCCGTGCGCAGAGCCGTGGCGATTGCGCGGATCTGGCTTTCACGCCACCACTGCACGCCGCACAAACCGCACAAGGCGAGCAGCAGCAGGCACAGCATCTTCAGGGAAAAGGCTCGCATCAGGGGCCGGTTACGGGTTTTACATTGAAGGCGACCTTCGTCACGCCGCAACGGCGCACATAGTCGAGCACAGCAATCATGGCGCCATGCGTCGTGGCGGCATCGCCGCTGATGTACACCGGCAGTTCCTTGTTGGCCGCCAGTCGTTGTTTCAAAGCTGTGGCGAGTTCTTCGAGTGTGACGGCTTTTTTTTCCATCAGCACCCGGCCGTCGGCAGTCACGGCAAGTGTGATGTTGTCCGGCTTCAGGTCGGTGCGGGTGGTGGTGGCGGCAGGCAGGTTGACGCTGATCGTGTGCTGCTTGGTCATCGTCAAGGTGACCATCATGAAGCTGGCGAGCAGGAAGAACATGATGTCGATGAGCGGGATGATCTCCAGCCGGGCCTTCTTGCTGGGGAGAGGGGACGTGATACGCATAAGTGGGGGTTGGGGCTCAGTCTTTGGCGGCGACGAAGACTTCCACGTTGGAGGCGGCGGTTTCGATTTCGTGCTGTAGCGTGGCAACTTTGGCGTGGAACCAGTTATAGGGCACGAGGGTAATGATGGCGATGCCCAGACCGCAAGCGGTGGCGATAAGGGCTTCGCCAATCCCGCCGGTGACTTTTTCGACGGCGAGTTCGCTTCCGCCAATGCTCTGAAAGCTGCCCATGATACCGGTGACGGTGCCGAGCAGCCCGAGCAACGGCGCAAGGGTGATGATGGTATCCATCGCGGTAAGATAGCGGCCGGCGGCGCGCAGTTCGATGCCGGCGGCGGCCTGCAACGCTCCCTGCAGGCTGGCGTGGCGATGATTGAGACCGGCATGGAGCACGCGCAGCACTGCATCGGTGGAACTGGCGCTCAGGGTCTGGGCGCGCGGGACATCGCCACTCTCCAGCGCTTCGAGCACCGCATCCAGCACCTTGGGCTGACGTGATCGCGCATACTGCATCCACCACCAGAGCCGTTCAAACAGGATGCACACGGCAAAAGCGGTGACCAGCGCGATGGGCCACATGATGGGGCCGCCTTTGCGAAGAAAGTCGATGGCGACGTTGGCAAGGAGAGGGTGGGGCATGGGGAAATCAGTGAAGCTCAAAATGAAAAGGAACAACGTAGTGACGGACAGGACCGGCGGGCCAGCGCCAGTGACGCCGGATCTGATCGAGTGCACCACTGTCGAGCGAGCCAAAGCCGCTGGACGATTGCACCGCGACCGAACTGGGCAGACCGCTTGCCTCTACCGTCACGAGCAGACGCACAGTGCCTTGCTGCCGCATTGAACGCGCGGCGGCGGGATAGCTGCCTTTGGGAAAACTGCCGCTGCCGCCGCCTGTAAAAAGGATGGGACTGTCGCTGCTGCCAGTGCCGCCGGTCTTGGAGGTGGCGGCACCGGGCGCGGCGCGATGCACCATGGGTTTGTGCTCCATCTTGGGCTTTGGCTCCGGCGGTTTGACTTTGGGCGGTGGTGGTGGGGTGTCCACTGGCAGCAGTTCCGGCACTTCCGGGGGTGTCAGCGGCGGGGTGATTTCAGGCACCGGCGGGATTTCCATGTCCGGCTCCGGTGAGGTTTCGGGGGGGGCATCGGCCTGATCAGTGGCGGGTGCCGCATCCGCTGGCTGAAAATCAGAGATTGGCACTGCGTCATCCGCTGCCGCCTGCGTCATCGGCAAAGGAGGCAACAGCGGATGCAAGGCCCCAAAACAGCCCAGCGCCAGCATTGCCGTCGCCAGGCCTGCCATCCACGCTGCGAACGGGCGAGCACCGGATTCGGTGTCGATGATTCGGCGTGGCGAGGGTGGCATAGAGGCGGGTTTGGGCAGAATTTCGCGAGGCATCCAATCCTGGCAAAGTGATTACGTGGGTGGCTGGGCGCTAAATTTGTTCAATGAGCCAGTGCGAGGGTGGTTCTTGTTCAAAAGTCACAGCGCGTTAGAAGGTGTAGCCCAACCCGAAGTAAATGCCGCGACGCTGCCCAAACTGTGGCGCACCCACGCCGATGCCAGTACCTGAGCGCAGCTCGTAGACTTGGTCGAGAACGTTGACCAGGTCGATACGGGCCTTGAGCTTGTGACCCCCGCCCACATCAAAGGTGTGCGAGACGCCGAGATTGAGGGGATAGTAAACGCCCAGCTTTTGGGTGTTGGCGAAGCCGGCCCTCAGGCCGCTCCCATAAAGCAGGTCTGCGGAGAAGCGGGTGCCCGCCCAGTCATAGGACATGCCTGTGGATGCGGCGATCCGCTCATCATGATCGAGATACACGTTGTGAGTCTTGATGTAGGCGAGCTCGGCAGGGTCGAATTCAAACTGGCCTGAGATGATGTCAGTGGCGGTGGCGCGGCTGACGGCGAGGTTGGTATAGGCGGCGAAGTTGTCCTGCTGGTAGTTGGCAGTGAATTCCACGCCATACACCTGGCCCTGCTTGTAGTTGAAGGGAGAGAAGATCAGGGCCTGGCCAAACTGGCCTTCATCAAGCAAATCCTGCGCCTTCTTGTAGTAGCCATCCAGGCCAATTTGGAAGTTTTTGGAAATCTTCTCCACAGCTCCGACATCAAAATAGTGATCGCGTTCGGAGAGTACGGGGGAATTCAGCGGGCTGGCCGGAGCGTTGGTGGTGTTGCTGAATTTCGTGATGCTGGACTGCTGCACGAGTTCCAACGGAGGCGGGGTGAAGTAGCGCGCGTAGCCGGCGTGCAGCGTGGTGGACTCGATAAGTTCGTAAACGAAGTTGATGCGCGGGCTGAGCTGGTTCTCCCTTAGAAAGGCATCGGACATATCAAACCTGGCACCGTAGTTGATCGTGAGCGCGCCGATCTTCCATTCGTCCTGCAAGTAGGCACCATAGAGGTAGGCCTGCTTCTTGCTGTCATCGATGATATTGAAGGGATCGAAGCTGGCCTGATTGCCCATCGCATCCGTGGCAAAGACATTGGTGGAGGTGTTCACTTTCGCCAGTTCAGAGGTGAACGAAAAACCTCCGCGGAGCGTGTGGTTGTCGGTGAGACGATAACTCGCATCGGATTGCAGACCGGTGGAGAAAATGTTTCGGTCAATGCGCCCGGCCACCCCGTTGAAGATCAAGTCACCCGCAGGATCGGGAGTGTACAGCAAACCGCTGTAACGGGCGAAGGCCGAGATCTGGTAGTTCAAGTCGCCTGCGGATTTCTGATAGGAAAGGATGGTGTAGTAGTTCTGTTGCAGCTGATTCTCGTTGAGCAATGAAGAGTTGAAAGGCTTCACACCGCTCAGCGTGAAGGCCGGGGTCTGGTTCGGATTATTTGGAATCTGGAAGTGACCATAGGACGAACTGAGCAGCAGGTTCAATCGGCTGGTATCGTCGATGAGATAGGAGATGGAGCCGAAAAACTTTTCCTGCTGGGTTTCATCGTGAATGGCCCGGGGACGGCTGGTGGGGTTTTCGATCCCGATGTCACTCTGAAGGTAGCTAGCGGTGAAATAATAGCTCAGCCTGCCGTCAACGCCGCCATACTCAATACTGGGCCTGAGGGTGCCAAAGCTGCCGCCATACATGGATATTTCGCCACCATTGAGGTCGTCACCGCTCTTGGTGTGGATGTCCACGATGCCGGCGGTGCGAATACCAAACTGGGACGGCAGCGCCCCGGTGATGAGCGACAGGTGGTCCACGAACCGCGTGTCCAGTTCCTGGCCAAAGCCGCTGATGCCTTCGGGAATGAGGACATCGTTGATGCGGTACTGGAGATTCGCATGGTCACCGCGCACATGGAGTTGACCGAACGAATCCTGAGCCACGCCTGGAATGCGCAGAATGGTCTCGTTGAACGGCGCATCCGATCCCTGGGACTGGGTTTCCAATCGCTGGCTGCTGATGGAATAGGAGGTGGCGCCAAGGGCTGGAACGATCTCGTTACGGTCCTGGTCGAGGTGGGCCACCACACTGACTTCCGGCAGCTGTGTGACGGGCTGATCGATGGGCTTTTCCGGCGAGGCAGGGGTTTGGGCGCTGGCGCAGAGGGCTAGCAAAGAGATAGAGGCAAGGAGGACGGGAAAAGTTTTCATGAAATGACTCGTTGAAGGAATGGGATGAAGCCACGCGCAGCCACAAGGGGATGCGGGGCAGGGATGGGCTTGGTCGAACAGCGGTTTGCTGCAATCTCGCCTGGGCGGCACAAGGCTACCAGGCTGCTGGAGGCCGCAATCAAAGCCCGGCAGGTACCGGGCGGGACGCGAAGCGTCGTGACCTATCCAAGTGCTGGAGGCGCATGCTCCAACACTCCATTCATCAAAAACAGCGGAGCCACCCAGAGGGCGGTTGCGGTTGCGATGATCTCCGTTTCATGAATCGGTGCGGATGGTCCGACCGAAATGAGCGGCACCGGCGCTCCGTCACCGAAGTCACCGTGAAGCATGTGGGTAACCGCACACTCATGGTGCTCGCCACCCGCGTCGGGATGGAACCGCTCGTGCAGTTCTGGCGAGGCGGCCATGGCCATCGCGAGCAGCATCTGCAACAACACGCAGGCCGCCATGCCATAAATGGCGGCAGGCTTCAGCGTGCGTATGACTCGGATCACGCGAGACTGTGCGCAAAAAAGGGAGGTGCCGCAAGCGCTAAGTGCAGGCGACTGATCAACGCCCTGGCGTGTAACTGCCACCGGATTGTCGGAGGTAGAGACGATCATCTCGGAACCATCCGAAGTGCGGCAATTTTTCGCCGATGGCAACGACAGTGGACGCTCGAAGAGTCTCATCTAGCGATCAAGGCTGCCTGCAATTTCTGCGTCGAGGCCGTGCGCTAAATCTGTTCAGCGGGCTGGTGCGAGGGTGGCTCTTGTCCGGGACTGCGGGGGATGGGTTGCCGTGCAGGAGGAATTTGCGGAGGACAACCGCCCGGAGTTCCGGGCATGGTCTGTGTCATAAAGTGTGGCATGACCTGGCCGATTTATCACAAAAGTTGTCCGAGGGATTCTGTGTGTTGGTGTGTTATTTATTGTGTCCCATTCAGCCATGATATCGCCTATGAAACGTCTTCTCGCTCTTGTCTTAGCTCTGTTGGTTTCCACTGGCCACGCAGCGGATCCGCGTCCGATTCGGGTGCTCTTTCTCGGCCACGAGAGCGAGCATCACAACAGCACGGCTTATCTGCCGCTCCTTACCAACGCGATGGGACGTGAGGCGATCTACTTCGACTACCTGACCAGCCCTGAGACCGCGCTGAATGCCGAAACACTTAGCCACTATGATGCGCTGATGCTTTACGCGAACCACGGCAGCATCAAGCCCGCTGAGTTTGCCGCGCTGGTAGATTTCGTGGAGAGTGGCCACGGCTTCCTGCCCATCCACTGCGCCTCCGCCTGTTTTGGGAACGAGCCCAAATTCATTGCGATGGTGGGCGGCAGATTCAAGGAACATAAGACCGGGGTGTTCAAGGCCACGATCCTGGACAGGACGCACCCCGTCATGCAGGGCGTCAACGAATGGGAGACCTTTGATGAAACTTATGTCCACGGCGACCTCAACGAGCAGGGGCGCACCCTCCTCATGGAACGAGTGGAAGGCGGTCATCATGAACCCTGGACATGGGTGCGCGAGCAGGGCAGGGGACGGGTGTTCTATACCGCCAGCGGTCATGACGAGCGCACATGGAAGGACCCAAGCTTCATCGCCATGCTGCGCAATGCCATCATTTGGAGCGTGGGTGATGCGGTGAAACAGCAGTGGCAGGCTTCGCTGGCGCAACGCGAACTTGAAATCCGCGAGAAGAGCGCTTTTGTGGCCAATTACGAGAAGCGTCCCGAGCCGCTCACTTTCCAGCATCCCTTCAGCGTCAAGGGCAGCATGGAGCGCACCCAGGTACCTGCGGACTGCCGGCTGGAGCTGTTTGCAAGCGAGCCGGACATTGGCAAGCCCATCGCCTTTGCATGGGATGAACGCGGCCGGTTGTGGGTGTGCGAGACCAGTGACTACCCGCATGGCACGAAGCCTGATGGAGTGGGCTCCGATCGCATCAAGATCTGCGAGGACACGGATGGCGATGGCAGGGCGGACAAGTTCACCGTGTTTGCCGAGGGACTGAACATCCCCACGGGCATCGTCTTCGCGAATGGCGGGGTGATCGTTTCGCAGCCGCCGCGCTTCCTGTTTCTGAAGGATACGGATGGCGACGACAAGGCCGATGTGCGCCAGGAAATCATGACAGGCTGGGGCATTCGCGACACCCATGGGCAGGCGGGGAATCTTCATCGCGGCATCGACAACTGGCTCTACGGCTCCGTGGGCTACGATGGATTCGAAGGCATTGTGGGTGGCAAACAGAAGAAATTTACGATGGGGAGCTACCGCTTCAAAGCGGATGGTTCGGACCTTGAATTCCTGCATCAGTTCACCAACAACACCTGGGCGCAGAGTTCCAACGAGGCGGGTGACCAGTTCGGCGGCACCGCCAATGGCGCGCCGATCTTCTTCGGCGGCATCCCCGCCAGCGTGGTGCCGGAGGGCGTGCGTGTGATGACGGCGAAGAAAATCAACACCGTGGAACTTGCCCACCCGATCACGCCGAACTTCCGGCAGGTGGACGTAATGGGCGGCTATACCGCCGCCTGCGGTTCCAACTTCATCGAGTCCAAAAACCTGCCGCCACGCCTGCAAGGCAAGGCCATGGTCTGCGAGCCGACCATGAAGATTGTGTCGCTCATGGATGTGCGGCCTGACGGTGCCGGCTACAAAGCGCTGGATGGCATGAATCTGTTCGCGAGCACGGATGAGTGGTGCTCGCCGGTATACGCGGAAGTAGGCCCTGATGGGGCGGTGTGGATTGCTGACTGGCAGAATTTCATCATCCAGCACAATCCCACGCCGAGCATCGAGCGCGGCGGCTACGTGGCTAAAACCGGTGAAGGTGGCGCGCATGAGAATTCGCTGCGCGATCATAGCCGCGGGCGCATCTATCGTGTGGTATGGGATCAGGCGAGACCTGTGAAGAAGACCCTGGCTGGTGCATCGACCTCCGATCTTGTTGCCGCGCTTGGTGATGATACACAGTACTGGCGTCTCACCGCGCAGCGTCTGCTGGTGGAGGGCAAGAAGACCGAGGCGGCCGGATCGCTCAAGAAGCTGGTGGCTGCTAATGACGGCGACATCGCGGCTGTTCACGCATTGTGGGCATTGCAAGGCCTGGGCGCCCTGGACGAGACCACGCACAAGGCGGCGCTGCTTGCAAAGGATGCCCGGCTCCGCCGCAACGCCCTGCGCGCCCTGGGCACCGATGGGAAGAGTCAGAACCTGTTCTTCGGCTCCGGTGATTTCAGCGATGCGGATTTGAACACCCGTCTCGCGGCCTTCGTGAAGCTGGCAACCTTCGACACGACGGACCAGATCAAAACCTTGGTGAAAAAGCTGGCGATGGACCCTGTGGTCAAAAAGGATGAATGGCTCAGTGAGGCTGCCAAGCTGCTGAGCAAGAAGCATGGTGCCGCCAGTTACAAGGAAGGTCCGAACCTGCTGGTCAACGGCGGCCTGGAAAAACTTGGAGCCGACAGCTTGCCAGAAGGCTGGAAGCGTCGCGATTACAACAAGGGCTCTGGCAACACCCACGCAGAGTGGCGGGTGGTTGGCGGCCCGGGTATGATGCATGGCGGCCAGCACGCCTTGCGCTGCATCACGCGCGAGAACGCTGATACCAGCTTCTATCAGGAAGTGCCGGTCAAGCCAAACACCGAGTACAAGCTCAGTGGCTGGGTGAAGGGGCATGCCCTGCATGGCAAGATCAGTTTCAACGATCACATTGGCCGGGCGGAGACCGACAAGGTGACGCGCGAGAGCGACTGGACCCAGGTGGAGGCAACCTTCATCAACAAGGACAAAACCAAGGCAAGTATCAACATTCTGCACGTGGGCAAAGGCGACGGCTATTTCGATGATGTGAAGCTGGTGGAACTTGTGCCCGATGCGGACCCCGCTGATAAAGTGATTGCGGGTGACCCCGCAAAGGGCCGCGACATCTTCTGGAACCACCCCATCGCCGCGTGCAAGAACTGCCACATGCTTGGTGGCCAGGGCAGCACGGTGGGCCCGCCGCTGGACGGCATCGCCGGGCGCAAGGATGAAGCCTACATCACGGAAAGCCTGCTCGATCCCAACGCGCGTCTGGCCCAGGGCTATGAGGCGCTGAAGATCAGCCCGATGCCGCCCATGGGTCTCATCCTGAAGCCGCAGGAACTGGCGGATGTGAAGTCGTTCATCCTGTCGCTCAAGGAGCAGCCGAAGAAGTAACGCCGCCCGTGGGATGGGGAGGCCCGGAAGGTGGCAGTCGTGACGGCCCCAAGGAATCAGGCCTCTCGCAAAACCATTTGCTTCCGCTACCATCCTGTTTATGGATGTAAGTAACTACTTACATCCATGTCCTTGCCAGCTAAAGAGCGGCTTCTTGCCGCCGCCGCCGATGTCTTCTCCCGCGAAGGGCTTCAGGGGGCCACCACCCGCGTTATTGCCCGGGAGGCGGGGGTGAGCGAGGTCACCTTGTTTCGTCTGTTTGAAAGCAAGGAGAGGCTTCTCGCCGGGGTGCTGTCGCAGGTGTGCATTGCGCAGTCCGAATCCTTGGCGGGCAAGGCGGCGTGGACGCAAGATCTCCACGCGGACCTGATGACTTTCGCGAAGGCTTACAACGACATGCTGGTGAAGAACGAGGCGATGATTCGCACCCTTATCGGTGAGGCGACGCGCCAGCCGGAGCATGCAAGGCAGTTGATCAAGGACTCCGTGAAGCCCGCCCGCATGCGTTTCATTGCCTACCTTGAGGAGGCCTGCGGGCGCGGCCAGGTGCGTCCAGGGCTTGATCTGCCCATCGTCGCGGACATGTTCACCGGCATGCTGCTGTCGGGCATGCTGCGCCGCAGTTCCCACGGAGTCAGAGATTACTCGGCCGCGAGTTACATTGAGTCCTGCGTGAATGTGGTGGTGACGGGCATTGCGGCTCCGCCGTCAAAAAAGACCGGACGATGACCGCGAGGAAGACATCAGAGCTGTCGCCGCTGGCGGCGCTGGCCGAGCGCCATGGCTGGCTGCCGTGGGCGATCCTGATCACCGCCTCACTGGGAGCGATCCTGGAGGTGATCGACGTGAGCATCGTCAATGTGGCCCTCACGCACATGCAGGGCAACCTGGGGGCGACGCTGTCGGAGATCAGCTGGGTCATCACCGGCTACTCGGTGGCGAACGTGATCATCATCCCGCTCACCGCCTGGCTGGGGCGGCGCTTCGGGCGCAAGACCTACTTTATGTTCTCGCTGCTACTGTTCATCGGATCATCCTTGCTGTGCGGCATGGCCTCCAGCCTGGCGGTGCTGGTGCTGGCACGAGTGCTGCAGGGGCTGGGCGGCGGCGTGCTGCTGTCCAACGCGCAATCGGTGATCTTCGAAAACTTTCCAGCCAGCAAGCGTGGCATCGCGCAGGCTGTGTTCGGACTCTGCGTCATCTCCGGGCCGGCCATCGGTCCGACGCTGGGCGGTTATCTAACAGACACGTTAGGCTGGCGCTGGATTTTCTTCATCAACCTGCCGGTGGGTGTTCTGGCCGTGCTGCTCACGGCCACGTTCTTCCCGCCCGATCAGCACGAGGACAAGGAAGTAGGTCATGTGGATTGGATTGGCATCGGCCTCCTGACAGTAGGGCTGGGGAGCCTTCAGACTATTCTTGAGGAAGGCCAGAAGGATGACTGGTTTGCCTCGCGCTTCATCACCACGCTGACCATCGTGAGCATCATTTCTCTGCTGCTGTTTATCTGGCGTGAGCTGCGAGTGGAACAGCCCGCCGTGGACTTGCGGGTGCTGCGCTATCGCTCGGTCGCGGCAGGCAGTGCCTACTCAATGGTGCTCGGCGCGGGTCTGTATGGAGTGATTTTTGCGGTGCCTGTGTTTGCGCAGAATTACCTGCACTTCAATGCGATGCAGACCGGCAACCTGCTTGGGCCGGGAGCGATCACCTCCGCCATCGCCATGCTCATGCTTGCGAAGGTGACCAGTTTTGTGGATCCGCGCTGGCTGGTGGCCGTGGGGGGGGGGCTCACGGCGGGAGTGGCGTTTTCGCTCGCCCAGATCACGCCCGAGACCGGCGCGGGCAACCTGTTCTGGGCGCTGGTGATGCGTGGCGGCAGCAGCGTGTTCATGTTCCTGCCGCTGAGCCTGGCCACGCTGGGACCGGTGCCAAGGAAGGATGTGGCTTTGGCCTCTGGCTTTTACAATTTGACACGTCAACTCGGCGGCAGTTTTGGCATCGCAATCATGACCTCGGTGCTCGCGCGCCGGCAGGCCGTGCACGAAAGCATTTTGGCGGAGAAAGTGAGCCTGTTCAGCCAGGCCGCGCAGGAACGCCTGCAGATGCTGACGGCGGGTTTTGAAAGCCATGCCAGTGACGTTTACACCTCGCAGCAGCAGGCGCTTGCGGCCCTGAAAGGCATCATCCAGGCCCAGGCGGGCGTGCTGAGCTATGCCGACATCTTCCGCTATGTGGGCTTCGCCTTCATCTTCACCCTTCCCTTGCTGATCCTGCTGGGCAAGGGCGGCAACAAGGCCGCTGCGGCGGATGCCCACTAGTTTATTTTACCCATCAATGAGCACCCCCACCATCCCTGTCATCACCCCCAAACCCAGGCGTAGCTGGTTGCGCCGTCTGTTCATGCTCGCACTGCTGTCGGCGGTGGCGGCATGGGCCTTTGTCTTTGTCCGGCAGCTTCTGACCCACGAGGAAACCGAGGACGCGTATGTTACCGGCACCATTCATACCATCAGCTCACGGCTGCCCGGTGTGGTGGAGCAGATTTTGGTTGCGGAGAACACCGAGGTGAAAGCCGGGCAGGTGCTGGTCAAACTCGATACACGCGATCTGGACCTGCGTTGTGAGCAGGCGCACGTGGCGATTCAGCAGGCCCAGGCCCAGGTCGCGGAGTCCGAAGCGAAGTTGGCGGAAGTGGTCGCCCAAAATGAGCTGGCGAAATCGGGTGTGGACCTGGCGAAAGCCAATGTGGTGCGTGATGAGGCGCATGTGGCCAAGGCGGGCCGGGATCTGGCCCGCGCCCAGGGGCTGAAATCCGCCGGCACCGGAGGCGCGATTTCCGAAGCCGCATACGACGATGCCAAAAGCACCGATGAAACCTCTGTGGCTACGCTTCAGGCAACCAAAGCCACACTGGAGGCTGCCAGGGCCTACATTGGCACCGCCCAGGCCAGGGAGACATTCGCGCACGCGGAGATTGATGTGTCCAAGGCACAGCTCAAGGTCGCGGAGTCATCCCTGCGCGATGCGGAATTGCAGCGCTCGTATGCCACCATTACTGCTCCCGTTACGGGACGCATCAGCCGCAAGGCCGCAGAAGTGGGCAACCGCATCCAAGCCGGCCAGGCGTTGTTCGCACTGGTGGAACCCGAGGTGTGGGTGCAGGCGAATTTCAAGGAAACCCAGCTCGCCGGCCTCAAAGTCGGTGCACCGGTGGACATCGTCGTGGATGCCCTCCCTGGCCGCCATTTCGACGGCCACATCGACAGCTTTTCCGCCGCCAGCGGAGCACAGTTTGCCCTGCTGCCACCGGACAATGCCACGGGCAATTTCACCAAGGTCGTGCAGCGTGTGCCGGTGAAAATACTGTTTGAGAAGACCTCCATTGCCGAACTGCGGGAACAAATCCGGCCCGGGATCTCGGTGGTGGTGAGCATCGTGATTCAGTAATCCGGCTGCCCCGTGACCAGATTATTTTTGCCGGTCCTTCATCCACTCGCGGAACGCACCGCCGCGGAAAGGCGGCAGGTCCCGGGGGCCGAGCCAGCGCTGGATGGCCGGCACGGGTGAAAGCTGGAGGGGCAGGGAGTTGCCCAGGTTGCTGGCTTTCATGGCAGTGCGCCAGACCTTAGGATGGGTGGCCAGCCAGGCATAGGGGGCCATCGGCGGGGTGCCGCGCTTGGCTTCCGTGGCCCCTTCGGTGAAGGCCTTGTCGCGCAGGCGCAGCAACAGATCGGGAATGGGGATGTCCACCGGACAGACCTCGTTGCAGGCGCCGCAGAGCGAGGAGGCCTTGGGCAGATCCGCATACTTGGCGAAGTCCTTGCCGGCCAGCAGGGGGCTCAGCACGGCGCCGACGGGGCCTTGATAGGTTGTGCGGTAGGCGTGGCCGCTGGCCTGGCGGTATACCGGGCAGACGTTCTGGCACGCGCCGCACCGAATGCAGCGGAGGATTTCGTTGCAGTTGCTTCCTAACACGCGACTGCGACCATTATCGACGAAGATGACCGTCATTTTCTCCGGTCCGTCCTTGCCGGGCGAGCGCGGACCGTTGAGGAATTGGGTGTAAACGGTGAGCTGCTGGCCGACCGCGGAGCGTGCCAGCAGATTGAGCATGACTCCCAGGTCGCGATCGCGCGGCACCAGCTTCTCGATGCCAATCATGGCGATATGCAGCCGTGGTGCGGTCACGCACCAGCGGGCGTTGCCTTCGTTGGTCACCAGCACCATGCGGCCGCTCTCGGCGCTGACGAAATTCGCGCCGGTCATGCCGCAATCGGCGCGCAGGAATTCGCGGCGCAGGTGGGTGCGGGCGCGGCGGGTGATGGTTTCAGGGTCATCGTTATAATCGCCCAGGCCCTCGCGTTCGAAGCTCCTGGCGATGTCCCGCCGGTTCTTGTGAACGATGGGTTTGACGATGTGGCTGGGGATGTCGTCGTCGATCTGGATGATGTACTCGCCGAGATCCGTTTCCACGGCTTCGATGCCGTTCTTTTGCAGGAAGGTGTTCAGATGCAGTTCCTCGCTGAGCATGGACTTGGACTTCACCACGGTCTTGACGCTTTCGCGCCGCATCACTTGCAGCGCCAGCTCCTGGGCCCGTTCGGCGGTATCGGCGAACAGCACTTCGACACCGTTGGCGGTGAGCTTCGCCGTGGCTTGTTCCAGGTACTGGTCAAGATGTTCGAGGGTGTGCTGCTTGATCTGGGCGGCGAGCTTGCGCAGGCCATCGGGATTGGGATAGTCGCGTGCCAGTGCATCGCGCCGCCCGATGGTGGGCGCGCGCGTGCCTTCATACACGGCGGCTTTGACCCCAAAAGGGAGCTGGCTGGCGAAGCGGTCGATGGCTTGAGGCGTGGAGATCATGGGAAAGGGGAGTTCGGCGGAAACCGGCGGCATCTTGCATCCGCTCACAAAACGATGGCAGGATGCCTGTGCTGCATCAGTTCATCAAGCAGCACCATTGTGTGCAGTACGCGCATTTTTGGATTCACGTGCTTTAGATGCGTGCGCAACTGCATGAGGCAGCCAATGTTGCCGGTGACGACACAGTCAGCGCCGGAGGCGGCGATGGCGGAGGCCTTGCGCCGGCCCAGTTCGGCGGCGATGGCGGGCTGGTCCAGGTTGTAGGTGCCGGCGGAACCGCAGCAGAGTTCGGCATCGGCGATTTCACGCAGGCTGACGCCCGGGACCCTCTGCAAAAGTCTGCGTGGAGCGGATTGCACTCGCTGCCCGTGCAGCAGGTGGCAGGCATCTTGCATTGCAACCAGGAGGGGCGCCCGTGAGCTCGGCGGCGCAATGAAGCCCAGCTCATGCAGGAATTGCGCGACGTCCTTGACCTTGCCGGCAAAGGCTTCGGCATTCGCGCCACCGAGTATGAGAGGGTACTCATGCAAGGCGGAACCGCACCCGGCCGCGTTGGTGAGAATCGCATCCACATCCTTTGGAAAGGCGGCCAGATTTGCCGTGGCGCACTGGCGGGCCTGGGCGGCGTCGCCCACGTGCCAGGCCAGCGCGCCGCAACAGGTCTGGTCGCGTGGGATGAGGACTTCCACACCCTGGCTTTGCAGCACCCGGATCGTGGCGGCATTGATCTCCGGGGCCAGTACCTGCTGCGCGCAACCCGTGAGCAGGGCGACCCTGGCACGCCGGGTGCCGTGCGCTTCATAGTGATCGAGCAGCTTCCCGGCGCGCGGCAGCGATTCCGGCAGCAGTTCCAAAGAGGGATGCAAGAGGGCGGGAAGGAGCTTGCGGAAGGGCTTGGCCAGCAGTCCCAGCCGGGTCGCGAAACGGAAACGCCCTGGATAAGGCAGCACACGCAGCAGCAGCCAGCGGCGCAGGCGATCAATGAGCGGGCGCTCGCGCTTGTCTTCCGACCAGGCGCGGAATGGGCTGATCAGGTCGCGATAGGCCACGCCGGAGGGGCAGGCGGTTTCACAGGCGAGGCAGCCCAGGCAGGCATCCAAATGGGGCAGGGCCTGGTTGAGTGGCAGAGTGCCTTCAAGCACCTGCTTCATGAGCACGATGCGACCGCGCGGCGAATCCATTTCCTCGCCCAGCACCTGATAAGTGGGACAGGTGGGCAGGCAGAAACCGCAGTGTACGCAGGCCTGCACGGCCGCTGCCATGGCGTGGCCGTGGGGACCGAGTTGAGCGGATGGGATGCTGTGTTTCAAAAGGGTGAGTGCCGGGTGCTCAGGGTTGAGTGCTGAACTTGGACTGGGGGTCGAGGGCTTGCTTGATGAGCTGCTCGATGGCGGCGCTTTTGTTGAGGCCGGGACGGCAGAAGGGGGAGTCCAGGTTGAGCCCTCCGAGACTTTGTTCGGAGAGAAAAGCGTTTGCATCCTGGGCTGCCGGCCAGGCGATGCAGGCGACATTGCAGGCCACGCTGTAGCGCCGCTCCAGGCCCAGTTCAGCAAGCCTCTGGTCGAGCATCAGCACCTGGTGCGGGGTGACAGGCACGCGCAGACGCTCGGTACCGGCGGGTTGCCAGGCGAAGTGCTGCAGCGCATGCCAGTCGAACACGGGCTGTTCATCGAACGCAATGCCTGTGGCGCGCCTAATCGTCTCAAGCCGGGGTTGCAGGGCGCTGCGATGGCCGGTGAGACGGATGATCAGGCGCTTGGGGGGGTGCACCTCGATGGCATCCAGGTCGAAAGGCTGGCGTGCCAGTGCCGCCACCCAGTTCAGCACCGTGGTCAGCGAATCCGCTTCTGCCACGGCGGTCATCGAAGCCTCGGGCTTGGGGAAGACTTTGAAAGTTGCTTCCGTGATCAATCCCAGCCTTCCCAGTGCACCCACCATGAGCTTGGGGAAATCGAAGCCTGCCGCGTTTTTGACCACCTTGCCGCCGCCATGAATCACCCGGCCTTGGCCATCCACAAAGCGGATGCCGATGATGAAGTCGCGCAAGCCGCCATAACGGAACCGGCCCGGTCCGCTGAGGCCGCTGGCGATGCTGCCGCCCAGGGTGGTGCCCTTGTCGATGAGCATCGGGTCAAAAGGCAGATACTGTCCCGCGTGGTCGAGCACCGTGACGATGTCCTTGATAAAAGTGCCGGCGCGCGCGGTAATAGTGTACTCGCCCGGCTCATATTCGATGATGCCCGCCATGCCCCGCGTATCGAGGCAGGTCGCTTCCTCTTCGTCAACCCGCAGCCCCGGCTTGGAGGACGAGCCGACGATGCTGACCCGGCCGGCATGGCGCACGAGATCACAGGCGTGATCGGCGGAAGTGATGGAAAGGGGAGGGGACACGCAGTTATAAGCAGACAGCATTAATAGGCGCCGCCACGGGTTACTTTTGCATGGCCTGCCCGCTTACTGCAATTCCATATCGACAGCGCTTGCTAACTCGCTACCCACTTCGTCGTCTTTCGAATGCCTGCACACACACCTTTCATCGCCTCATGAAAAAAATCGTTGTCCATACCGATGGCGGCTGTCATGGCAATCCGGGACCTGGGGGCTGGGCGGCGGTGCTGACCTTTGGCAGCCATGAGAAGGCGCTCAAAGGTGGCGTGCCGGCGACGACGAACAACCGCATGGAACTGCAGGCTGCCATCGAGGCGCTGCGGGTGCTGAAGGAGCCTTGCGAAGTGGAGTTCCACACGGACTCCCAGTATCTGCGCAACGGCATCATGACCTGGATTGCGGGTTGGAAGCGCAATGGCTGGCGCACGAGCGCAAAAAAGCCGGTCAAAAATGCGGATCAGTGGCGTGCGCTGGACGAATTGGTGATCAAGCACACCGTCCGCTGGCACTGGGTGAAGGGCCACGCCGGTCACGATGGCAATGAACGGTGCGACCAGTTGGCCGGCGAAGCGATTGCGGAGGTCAAGCAGCGCTTCACCGGCGCGCAGTTGCGGGCGGCCCTGGAGGAGTTTAATGCGATCGTCGAGGCGGCTGAAAACGTGCCGCCCGGCCTCGCGTAAACTGTGTCACCCCATTCATGCTCCGTCTTTTCGCTTCGGTTCTCTGCTGTTTCGCCGTCTCAGTGGTTCACGCTGATGAAGCGGCCTCCGCGCTGGCGACGCTCGATCACGCGATCATGCCGATTCTGGAGCGCTCGTGTTTTGAGTGCCACGACAGTTCCTTGAAAAAGGCCGACATTGATCTTGAGGCGCTGAAAGACCCTGGCACGGCCCGGCTGGATGTCCGTCTTTGGGGAAAGGTGCGCGAAGTGATCAAGCTCAAGACGATGCCACCGGCGAAAAAGAAGGAGCAGCCCACCGATGCAGAGCGGCAGGCACTTCTCTCCTGGATTGGCAGCGCCGAGAAAGAGGTGCTGACCACCCAGCCCTCGGACCCCGGCCCGCACAAGACGCGGCGGCTTAACCGCAACGAGTATGGCCATACCTTGCGCGATCTGCTCGGTATCGGCGATACCATGGGTGAAAAATTCCCCAGGGATGGCGGTGGAGGCGAGGGCTTTGACAACAACGCAGACACGCTTTTTCTGCCGGTGCTCTTGATCGAAAAATATATCGAAGCCGCTGATGACGCGATCGGCCAGGCATACGCGAAGCCGGAACTAAAGGCACGCCTCATCAAGCAACGTCCCGAGGGCAAGGCCACTCCTGACGTCGCCGCGCAGAGCTGCCTGCATGACTTCGCCTTCCAGGCATACCGCCGGCCCGTCACCGATGCCGATGTGAAGCCGCTGGTGACCGTTTTTGATCAGGCGGGGAAGCGCGGGCTGGATTTTGACGCGGCCCTGCGTGTGGCCTTCAAGGCGGTGCTGGTGTCGCCCAAGTTTCTCTTTCTTCAGGAGGCCGCTCACCCTGGTGCCAGGGAGCCTTGGCTCGTGGATGGCTATGAAATGGCCTCGCGGCTGAGTTATTTCCTTTGGTCCACCTGCCCGGACGAGGAACTGTACCGCCTCGCGCATGAGTGCCGGCTGGGGGAGCCAGGTGTCATCTCTCAGCAAGTGAAACGCATGCTGGCGGACGCCCGGGCGGCAGCCTTCGCGAAGCACTTCAGCGGCCAATGGCTGCGCTATGAGGAGCTGTACAACACCGTGGATCCTGACCGCAATAAGTTCAAAGCCTTCAACGATTCGCTGCGCCAGGCCATGTACGACGAGGCACTGCACTTCAGCGACGCGGTGTTGCGCCAGAACGGCAGCGTACTCGATTTCCTGGACAGCAACTATACCTTCGTCAACGAGGAGCTGGCGAAGTTCTATGGCTGGCCCGGCGTTCAAGGCAAGGAGTTCCGCCGGGTGAACTTGCCGGATGCCAGGCGCGGTGGCGTGCTGGGCATGGCTGCGATTCTCACCAGCACTGCCTACCCGCAACGCACCAGCCCGGTATTGCGCGGCAAGTGGGTCCTGGAGCAACTGCTTGGCACTCCGGCCCCGCCGCCACCTGCCTCCGTCGCCAAACTGCCGGAAGATGATCGCAAGCTGAACAATCTCACCTTCCGCCAGACGCTAGAGAAACACCGCAGCAAGGCCGAGTGCATGGGCTGCCATTCGCGCATGGACCCGCCCGGCTTCGGCCTGGAAAACTTCAACGCCATCGGTCAGTGGCGCGACGATGAGAACGGCAAGCCATTGGATGCCACCGGTGTGATGCCGGATGGCCAGCGCTTCGCCACTCCGGCGCAACTGCGCAAGGTGCTGCTTGGTGACAAGGCCAAGTTCGTTCGCAATTTCTGCACCCGCCTGCTGGGCTATGCCCTGGGCCGGGGGCTGGAGGCCTACGACCAGCCCACGCTGCTGCGCCTGGAGCTGACCCTGGAGCAAAACGGCTGGCACACGGAGCCTCTGATCGTGGCGATTGCGCAGAGCGTGCCATTCACGCGCAGGAAGGAAATGAAGAGCGAGAAGTAAGCGCTTACTCCTTCGAGGCCATGCCCCAAGGGCCGAAGTGCTGGACGAACCAATGCGTGGCATCGCCGGCCTTTATCGGCATGCCTTCAGCGCCTGCGCAATGTCAGTCCACAGATCCTCTACATGCTCGATGCCCACTGAGAAGCGCACCCCGCCATCGGTGATGCCGACGGCTTCGCGCACGTCCTTGGGCACGGAAGCGTGGGTCATGCTGGCGGGATGACAGACCAGCGACTCGATGCCGCCGAGGCTCTCGGCCTGCGTGAACAGGTGCAGCTTTTGCATGAAGGTCTTGGTCTTTGACAGGCTCAATCCCAGATCGGCCATGACGATGCCGCTGCCCGCAAGCATCTGCTTCTTTGCCAGCGCGTACTGTGGATGGGAAGGCAGGAACGGATAGCGCACCCACTTCACTTTCGGGGCCTTCTCCAGCCTGGCTGCCAGTTCCAGCGCATTGCTGCTGTGCCGCTCCATGCGCAGTGACTGCGTCTTGAGGCCGCGCGAGATCAGCCATGAATCGAAGGGCGAGGGCTGCAAGCCCAGCGCCTTCTGCGCGAAGATCATCTTGTCCTGCCAGACTTTGTCGTTGCTGCACACCGCCCCACCGAGCGCGTCGCTGTGGCCGTTAGAGTACTTCGTCGTGCTCAGCAACGACAGATGCGCGCCCAGTTCGATGGGCCGTTGCAGGTAGCTGGAGGCAAAGGTGTTGTCCACCACCACGATGCTGCCCGCCTTGCGCGCGGCCTTGGAGATGGCGGCAATATCGAGGATCTTGAGCAGCGGATTGGTCGGGGATTCGATCCACACCAGTGTGGGTTTCAATTGCGCGATAAGCGGGTAGTTGCCCGCGTTGGCGAGGTTGGCGTACTTGACCTTCACCCCAAATTTCTCGAATACCTGGGCGAACAGCCGGTAGGTGCAGCCATAGACATTCTCCTCGGCGAGCACCAGGTCACCGCTCTTCAGGGTGGATGCCACCGCAGTGATGGCCGAGACGCCGCTGGCAAAGACCGTGCAATGCTTCGCTCCTTCCAAGCTCGCCAGCGTGTTCTGCAGATTGCGAAAATTGGGGCTGCCGGACCGCGTGTAGTCAAACCCGCCCGCATTGCCAGTCTCGAAGGTCGAAGTCAGATAGACCGGTGGAATTACCGCCCCGGTTTCCTCGCGCCAGTCCATGCCCACATGGACAGAACGGGTTTCGAAACGGGCGTCAAGGGGTACGGAAGGATCATCTTTCATCGGCAGTCATGATGGACGGGTGAGAACCGCTCGGCAAGGGACGAGTCTGCAAGCGGATGAACGACCGGGCCCGCGACCAGCGTTGACATTGCGTTCGACTCCCTTCAGCATCTTTTTTCAATCTTTTCACCCCATGCCCACCACTTGCCGCAGCTTCGAACGTCGTCAGTTTATCTCCACCCTGTTTGGCGCGGGAGTCGCGACCGCGGCGCTGGGACAGGGCCCCAAGCTCAGCTACAAGGGAGAAAACATCCAGTACGGTCTGGTCACGTACATGTGGGGTGCGGACCTGGATCTGCCCACGCTCATCGACACCTGTGACAGCGCTGGCGTTCAGGGCGTGGAACTGCGTGTGGAGCACGCCCACAAGGTGGATCCCACGCTCACACCGCCACAACGTGCGGAGGTGCGCAAGCGCTTCGAAGATGCCCGGGTGAAGCTCATCGGCATGGGCACGAACTTCGAGTTCCATGATGCCGATCCAGCCAAAGTGCTCAAGAACATCGCCGGCGCGAAGGAATACATCAAACTCTCTCACGACATCGGCGGCTCCGGTGTGAAGGTGAAGCCCAATGCGCTGCCCAAGACGGTGGCCAAGGAGAAGACGCTGGACCAGATTGCCAAGTCGCTGGCTGAACTGGCGGATTATGCCGTGGGTTTCGGCCAGGAGATCCGCCTGGAAGTGCATGGCGGCGTCACCGATTTGGGCGACATCCGCACGGTGATGACCACCGCGAAACGCGACAACGTGCGCGTGTGCTGGAACAGCAATCCGGCCGATCTCGCCGGCGAGGGCATCGAGGCCAATTTCGCCAAGGTGAAGGAGTTCCTGGGCCACACCCTGCACATGCGCGAGGCCACTGATCCGAAGTACCCTTGGAAGACGCTGGCCAAATTGCTGGTCGATGCCGATTTCGATGGCTATACCTGCCTGGAAGGCGGCAAAGCGCCCGAGGGTGACCGTGTCGAAGCCCTGATCAAGCAGCGCGAGATGTGGATGGGAATGATCTTGGAGGCCCGCAAGGCAGCGGCGTGAGCAGGGTCGTCATCATCGGCGCGGGTGAGTTTGGTCTCACTGCCGCCCTGGCATTGCAGCGCAGGGGCTGGTCGGTGGTCGTGATTGATCCCGGCCCGGTGCCGCATCCTGACGCGGCTTCCACGGACATCAGTAAAGTCGTCCGCGCTGACTACGGGGCGGATCCGATTTACACCGAGATGGCCGAGCAGTCGCTGGAAGGCTGGCGCGCCTGGAATGCCGCGTGGGGGAGGGAGTTGTACCACGAGGATGGCTTCCTGCTCATGTCACGCGACCCGCTGGCGGCCGGTGGGTTTGAATACGAGAGCCATGCTTTTTTGTCCGCGCGTGGCCATAGGCTCATCAGGAAAACCGCCGCCGACCTGCACCGCGAACATCCGGCCTGGAACGCTGAACGCTATCCCGCAGGCTATCTCAATCCGCGCGCCGGCTGGGCCGAGAGCGGCAAGGTGATGATGCAGCTCGTTCTCGAAGCCCGGCATCGATGCATCGAAATGGTCGAGGGCGGGCGCTTCGAAAAACTCATCGAACACGATGGCAGGGTGACGGGCGTGATCACCCACGACGGCTGCGAATACCTGGCCGACTGCGTGCTGATGGCTGCGGGTGCCTGGACGCCCGCGCTGCTGCCGTGGTTACAGCATGCGATGTGGGCCACCGGACAAATCGTCATGCACTTTCAGCCCAGGGATGCGGAGGCGTATCGCGCGCCGCAATTCCCGGTGTGGGCGGCCGACATTGGTCGCACCGGCTGGTATGGCTTCCCCGTTACTGCCGCTGGCATAGTCAAGGTGGCCAATCACGGCCCGGGCGTTCGTGTCGATCCTCACGAGCCACGCATCGTCCCCGCCGATGCCGAAGACCGCTTCCGAGGGTTCCTTCGCGATACGTTCCCGGCGCTTGCGCAGGCCCCCCTCGTGGCCTCACGACTTTGCCTGTATGGCGACACCTTTGACGGCCATTTCTGGATTGATCATGACCCAGGGCATCCTGGCCTCGTCGTCGCCGCCGGGGACAGCGGCCACGCCTTCAAATTTGCACCCGTGCTCGGGGATCTGATTGCCGACGTGGTGGAACGCAGGCCAAACCCCTGGGCCAGACGCTTCGTCTGGCGCGAGCCCAGTGCCATGTCTAGTGAAGGGGCGCGGGCATTGGGGGAACGCTGAGCCTGGGGCGGCGTGTCATGTCCCCGGTGTTTTCTCTGCCTGCCCTTGTCTCTTTGCTTGGCGACCAGCGCGAATCGTGACAGGGTGGCGACCTCATGACCCGCTTTGCAACCGTTTCCATCGCTCCGCGTCTCGTGGCCCTTATTGGCTGCTTCGCGTTGCTGTCTTTGAATTCTCACGCCAAGGGGCCCGGCGAACCGCCCAGGCCCGCCTTTCAGAACGTCACGCCCGCGCCCGGTGCCGTCATGGCAGATCCGGCTGCGGCCGCCAAGCGCATCAAGGATTTGGGCGGCAATGAATTCGATCTGGGCGGCATCACCTTCAACAGCGTCACCCGGGAGGTTCGCGTGCCCTGCAAGGTCAACATGACGAAGGGGGCGATCGAGTACGCCCTCGTGCATGAAACCGGCAAGACACATGAGAGCATCCTCAAGACCGCCTCAGCCGGGACGGACCTGCAGGTGGCACTGCTGCTGACGAATTACCAGCCGGGCCACGTCGGCCTGTTCGACCACGAGCGGGATCCGAACATGCGCAAGAAGATGGAGGCTACCGCGCCGAAGACTCCGGGAGCGAACCTGGTGCAGCTTTTCGTGGAATGGAAGGATGGTGACCAGACCAAGCGCATGACCTTGATCGACTGGATGATTGACACCCGCACCAAGAAACCCCCAACGAACTTTGACCACTGGGTGTTCAATGGCTCGATGATCCAGCGATCCGGGTTCTCCGCCCAGCTTTATGGCAACACGGTGGGTGTATACTATGACGGAACCGCGATCATTAATTGTCCAAGCGTTGATAACGCTTTGGACGATATGTGGTCTATCAATACAGCTGTAGTGCCGAAAGAAGGCAGCGATGTTAAGCTGATTATCACACCCTTCCCGCTTCCAGCCAAATCATGAAAGCCCTCAACCTCCTCCTCCTGGCCGTTGCCTCGGTGACCGCTCCGGTCCTTGCCCAGACCACCCTGCCGCAGCGCAACGCATCACTCAAACAGGAGGTGCAGCTCTCCTACAAGCGCGGGCTCGGCTACCTGAGCAAGCAGCAGAACGCCGAAACCGGCGCCTGGGGCGATGCCGAGCCGGTGGCTCTTACCGCTCTCGCGCTGGCCGGCTTCATGACCGATCCGGATCGCAAGCCCTCCGACCCGCTCACCCCCGCCCAGGAGAAGGGCTACGCCTTCCTGCTCAAGAACGTGCAGCCCGATGGAGGCATCTACGTCAAGGCGCGCGCCAACTACAACACCGCCCTCGCGCTCATGGCGATGGTGATGCACCCGAAGGCCGACGACCACCAGCAGGTCATCCTCAGGGCCCGCCGCTTCCTCATCGGCCACCAGGTGGACCTTGATGAGAAGGGCAAGACTGACAACCCTTTGGACGGCGGCATCGGCTATGGCGACGAGAAAGGCTTTCATGCCGACCTCTCCAACACCCATTTCACGCTGGAAGCATTGAAATATGCGGACGCCTACCTGTCTGACAAAGGTGATGCCTTCAAGAACGAGCCCAAGCTCAATTTTTCCGCGGCCATCGACTTCATCCAGCGCTGCCAGAACCGCCCGGAATCCAACAAGCAGCCCTGGGTCAGTACCGACCCGAAGGACTACGGCGGCTTCATCTATGGTCCCACGGAAACGCGCGGCCCCAAGGTTTCGCAGAATGGCCGGACCGCCATGCGTTCGTATGGCAGCATCAGCTATGCCGGGCTCATGAGCTTCATCTACGCCGGTCTCGATGAAAGCGATCCACGCGTGCAGGCCGCGATCACCTGGCTAAGCGAGAATTTCACGCTCGACGAGAACCCCGGCCTGGGCGCCGAGGGCCAGTTCTACTATTACCATACCATGGCCAAAAGCCTGACCGCCGCGAAGCTCGACGAGCTCAAGCTCAAGAACGGCAAGAAAATCGACTGGCGCGATGGGCTCACCCGTAAGCTGTTGGACACCCAGCAGGGTGACGGCAAGTGGGCCAACCCCAAGGCCGGTCGCTGGATGGAGACCGATCCGATCCTGGTGACCGGCTACGTGCTCATGAGCCTGGGCCATATTTATCACGGCCTGTAGAGGCTGCGGCTTCAAAGATCCTCCAGGGCGCCCGCTTCCGGACCGGAAGCGGGCGTTTTGTTTTAGAGCCGGAGACCTGTAGTCAGCACACAGGTCATAGCTTGGTCGGTGGAGGCCCGAGCCCCTCACCCCAACCCTCTCCCGCCGGGAGAGGGTTGGGGTGAGGGGCAGTGGGTCCCATCGGCGTGATGGCGTGGTCAAGACATGGGTAACACTTCAGGCTCAGGACATGGGTAACACTTGGTGTGGGCTTGGGTTACGGGTTGAAGGTGATCGTTCATGATGCGTTTCGCATCCATGTTGCCGCGCAACTCCTTGTTCGACCAAGACCCCAGCTTCGACCGTCGCTGCCTTGTGCTTCACCAAACGGTCAGCTCCAGCACAAAAAACTTCGCGAAGAATGCAATTTTCTGCTTGAACCAAAGGGCGATCTTGCCATCATAACAGCCCGCAAGCGAGCAACCGATGCGGGTGTAGCTCAGTGGTAGAGCACTTCCTTGCCAAGGAAGATGTCGCGCGTTCGAATCGCGTCACCCGCTCCATCCTGGAAAATCAAGGTTTCCAGGATGATGAGAGGAAGTCAGTATTTCAAATGCTTCCGTTGCTTCCTGGGGTGCCTGTGACAGCTTTCGTGCATGTCGTTGTCGCACTTGCTTAGTTACATGGTGTTGCTTGGTCTGAGCTGCGCTGCCATGGCCAGAGCCGGTGATGCCTTCTTCTCCAAGGACGGGCAGTCCGTCACCTTTGTGTCAGGGGAGCATGATGAAAGCGTCTTGAATCTGAATTTGACGACGAGGAATATCGAGACCGTGTCGCTGGGCACTGCCATCAAGGGACAATCCATCACTTCCCTGGCCAGTGGCGAGGATGGCGAGCTTTTGTTCCTTACCGAAAAGGGAGCCTGGGTTAACGATGCGAATGGCACGCGGAAGCTCTGTGGACTGGGTTCGGCGGCCCACGGTGCAGATTTGTCGGTTGCGCCTGCCACGGCGGCGGGTGTGGCGGACTGGCTTTTCATTGCCGGAGACCGGGCGGAAAAAGACCGCTCTGCGGCAAGCACTCTCCATTATCGCAAACCCGGCGAAAAAGAATTTCGGCCCGTCTTTTGCCGGAGGGTGAATTCCGTCTGGGCGGGGGCATTTACCAGTGACGGCCGGTTCTTTTTTGCTGGCGAAAGCGATCTTTGGGAAGGTGCTGTCGACCCTGATCCGGTGGGCGGCGGCGTGGCTACCTTAAATGGCGTGCGTATTGCTCCGTTGGCCCTGAAGAACACCGATTGTACCAACGGAGGCAACCTTTGGGTGGCGCAGGTCATGCCTGCGGGCAGCTCGATTTACGTGAGGCTGCGAGGCACGCATATGGGGATATTACTTCGGGTGCCCGTGAACCCGGTGCCGGCTTTGGACGACAAATCGGGCGCTTCGGGCAGTCTCATAGGCCATTACGCATACCTCGCCAAAGCCCTCTCCGCAGTACAGATCATCGAGCCCGAAGGAAAAGGCATCACGGCTTCGGCGGCCGCTGAGACCAATGGCAGGGAGCTTCTGTTCTATCGCAGCGGCCTAGGTGGAGTCCGCTACGGGCTGTTCATTTGGGACAAGGCCTCAGGCAAGTCTGAGCAGGTGGCCATGGAACCCTGAGAGCGTCGTGTTTTCCCAAAAGTGGGTGTGGCCTTGATTCCTCTCTCGGCCAGCGGTTGCCACTTTACAAATCGCCTGCTTACAGCAAACAGAACACCATGTTCAAGACGGGCCAGCAGGTGGTATGTATCAACGATGATTTCGAGCCGTGGGTCTATGACCTGTACCGGTCGCTGCCCAAGAAGGACAAGATCTACACCGTACGCTCGGTGGGCGTAGGCCGCTCCAATCCCCAGTTTGCGGTGAACGACGACGCGGAAATCCAGCTCACCGGTGCGGAGTTTGACATGCTGATTCTGCTGAAGGAACTGCTCAATCCCGATGACCCGCATTCCAGCGTGAAGCAGGAGCTGGGATTCCGGGCGGAACGGTTTGCGCCGCTACTGGAGGATGAGGACGAGGCGGAAGAGCGTGAACTCGTCGGAGCCGGTGCCGGGGAGAAATCGTGGGAACCCCAGCCTGCGTGATGCGGCGCAATACCGGTGCCGGGTCGCTCGTATGCCTCAGAGACTCCATGCCGCTTCTGCGTTTTTCCATCCTGCTTCTACTGTCTGCTGCCATCGTCCATGCCGATGAGCACCCGAAGGCTGTGAGTTTCGTCAATGACATCGTGCCAATCCTTACGAAGGCTGGTTGCAACGGCGGCGCGTGCCATGGCAAGAGCACCGGGCAGAATGGCTTCAAACTGTCGATCTTTGGCTTCGAGCCGTCGGAGGATTATGAGCATCTGGTGATCGAAGGCCGGGGGCGCCGGTTGACACCTTCCGCGCCGGAGCAGTCCCTGCTGCTGCGCAAGGCGGTGGCAGCGGTGCCGCACACTGGCGGCTTTCGCATCACACCCAAGACCGAGGCTTACGAAGCCCTGAGGCAATGGATCGCCCAGGGCGTGCCGAACGACGTGAATGACCCGAAGCGCCCGGTTTTACAGCGCATTGCTGTGGAGCCGGCGCTGCGGCTGATGAAGCGTGGCGAGTCCCAGCAGCTCAAGGTGCTAGCGTATTTCAACGACGGCATGACGAAGGACGTGACGCGCATGAGCATCATCGAGCCAAACGACAAGTCGTTGGCGAAAGTTGACGACGACGGCCTGGTCACCATGCTGAACCTGCCCGGCGATGTCAGTGTCATGGTGCGGTATGAGGACAAGATGACGGTGTTTCGTGCGACCATCCCGGCAGGCGCACCGGTGACTGGCCTGCCGCCGGTGGTGAACTACATCGACCAGCACATTTTTGCCAAACTCAAGGAGGTGGGCATGCCGCCGAGCCTGGTGTGTGATGACGCTACGTTCCTTCGCCGTGTGACCCTCGACATCGCCGGCCGGCTGCCCACGGCGGTCGAGGCCACGGCCTTCCTTGCGGATACGACGGCCGGCAAGCGGACGAAGTGGATCGACACGCTGATCGCCAGCACGGACTATGCGGACCACTTCGCCAATTACTGGAGCGCGCTGCTGCGCAACCGCCGTGGCGACATCGACAAGACCCGTGACGACTCGCACATCTGGGGCACGTTCGGCTTCCATGGCTGGATTCGTGACAGCCTGCATGCAAACAAGCCCTTCGACCAGTTCGTGCGCGAGATCATCACTTCCACCGGCGAAATCGCCGACTGCCCGCCGGTGGCCTGGTACCGGCAGGTGCGCACGCCCCAGCAGCAGACGGAGGACACCGCCCAGCTCTTCCTCGGCGTGCGCATGCAGTGTGCCCAATGCCATCACCATCCCTATGAACGCTGGAGTCAGCGCGATTACCAGGCGCTGGGCGCTTACTTCTCGCAATTGGACCGCCAGCCCACCTTCCGGCTGGCGGAAGAGCGCATCGTGACGAAACGCATCATGGCTGAAACCATCAGCAAAAAGACAGGCGAGAAGATCCTGCCCTCGGCCCTGGGGGTGGAAGCGAAAGGGCTGACGGCTGATGATGACGCCCGCGTCGCCCTGGCGGACTGGCTGGCGGACAAGAAAAACCCCTTTTTCGCGAAGGCGCTGGTGAACCGCTACTGGAAGCACTTTTTCAACCGTGGCCTGGTGGATCCTGAAGACGACATGCGCGACACCAATCCGCCTTCGCACCCGGAATTGCTGGATGCCCTGGCGCGCGACTTCGCCGCCAGCGGCTTTGATTTGAAGAAGCTGGTGCGCACCATCGCCAGCAGCAGCGCCTATCAGCTTTCATCGGCTCCCAACAACAGCAACGCTGATGATAATCATTACTTCAGCCGGTACTACGCGCACCGGCTCACTGCCGAAGTAATGCTGGATGCGGTGAATGCCGTTACGGGAAGCTCCAACAACTGGGCCAATCATCCGGCGGGCACCCGCGCCGAACAGCTTCCCGACGACAGCTACAACAAGGGGGCCTATTTCCTGCAGGTGTTTGGCCGCCCGGACTCCGCGAGCGCCTGCACCTGCGAACGGCAGATGACCGCCAGCCTGAGCCAGAGCCTGATGCTGGCCAATTCCGATGAGGTGCAAAACAAGCTCGGCACGCCGCACGGCATCGCCGACGGCTTCTCCACCGACACCAAGCGCAGCGATCAGGACAAGCTCAATGAGGTGTACCTGGCCGCATATGCGCGCAAGGCGACGGAGGAAGAGGCTCGGCTGGCCACCGGCTACGTGGCGCAAAAAGTCGCCGCCGATCCCAATGCGAAGCGCACGGCCTGGGAGGACATCCTGTGGGCGGTGATGAGCAGCAAGGAGTTTTTGTTCAACCATTGAAGTGCTTCACATGAAACAGGGGATGGCAGCAGGAGAGGTGGGTTTCAGTGATGAAGGCGCTGTGTGGCGCAGATCGCTTGTCCTCGCGGTCTGGCTTATCATGCTTGCAGCGGCCAGCGCCGAGCTACCTCAGCCCCAGCTTACCTCCCTATTTCCTTGTGGAGGCAAGGCAGGTGAGAGCGTCGCCGTCAAACTTTCAGGCACGGATCTCGACGGGGCCGCACTGCGCTTCACGCACCCTGGCATCACCTCGCAGGAGGATGCCAAGGACCCGAAAAAACAAATCATCGCGATCGCCAAGTCGGTGCCACCGGGACGCTATGATGTGCGGGTGGCCGGCACGGCAGGGCTTTCCAATCCACGTGTCTTTCAGGTCGGCACCTTGCCGGAGATCCTCGAAAACGACAAGCATGGCTCGCGCGAGACCGCGATGGAGGTGGCTGTGCCGGCCGTGATTAATGGCACGGTGGGCAGCCAGCAGGATGACTGGTACAAATTCAGCGCGAAGAAGGGCCGGAAGATCGTCCTGCGCTGCCTGGCGCAGGAACTGGATTCGAAGATGGTGCCCGCGCTGGCGCTCTTTGATGCGACAGGCTGGGAACTGCGGCGCGAGCGGCATCAGCCGGTGCTGGAATGGCAGGCCAAAGAAGACGGGCTGCTGTTCGTGCAATTGAACGACTATCTCTACAAGGGCGGGGCGGAGTTCTTCTACCGGCTGGAGATTCAGGACTCAGCCCCGGCTCCAAGTCTTGCCGAGGGCACTCTGTTCTGGCCCCTGGCGAAAGGAGCCAGGCCGGAGGTGGAACCAAATGATGCCGCCCATCCCCAGGCCATCACCCTGCCCTGCGAAATCAGCGGCAGCTTCTATCCCGCGCGTGACGCGGATGTGTTCAGTTTCCATGCCAGCAAGGGGGAGCTATGGTGGATCGAGGTGACTTCACAGCGGCTGGGTTTGAAGACCAATCCGCGGGTGGTCATTCAACACGGCGACAAGGACGTGCTGGAACTTAATGACGGCCCTGTGGTTCCCGGGATGCCGGACTTCGATGGCGCGCACCTTGATCCCGTGGGCAAGTTCGAGGTGAAGGAGGACGGGGAGTACAGGCTCAGCGTCCGCGATCTGGCGAACGTGGCACCCGATCCTGCGCGTCGCTATCAACTCTCGATTCGCAGGGCGGCACCTGATTTTGCCCTGGTGGCGATCCCTGTGCCGCCCAAGGAAAACAAGGCGGGAAAGGATTTTACCGGCCCCACGGTGACGGTATGGAATCACAATGTGCGCCGGGGTGAGATGCTGCCCGTTCGCGTGATCATCCTGCGCCGCGATGGCTTTGACGGCGATATCCGCCTCACTGCCGAAGGCCTGCCGCCGGGCGTGACGAGCTGCGAGACGCTCGTCGGTGGCGAGGCGCAGGACACGATGATCTTTGTCCGTGCCAGCGAAGACGCGGCTCCATTCGCTGGAGCGATCAAGGTGATTGGCACGGCGAACGGATTGAAGCACGAAGCCCGTGGCACCACGACCCTGTGGAACCTCGGCGTAAGTGATTTCATTGAACCGTCGCACTGGCGGTTCACTCAGGAAATTGCGCTTGGAGTGGTGGCTGACGAAGCTTTTCCCGTGGCACTGAAAACCGACGGCAAGCCTGTCGAAGCGAAGGTCGGTGACAAAGTTAAGATCCATGTGAGCACCATGCGGCGGAGCGGGTTCAAGGAGCAGGTCAAGTACAAGGCGGCCGGAATTTCAGGCCTGGAAAAGAGTGCCGAATTCGCGCCTGCGGCGACGGTGAACGAACTGGACAACGAAGTGGATCTTGGGCCTTTGAAACTGAAGCCGGGCACATTCACAATCTGGTTCGCAGGCAGCACCAAGATGAAAGTCAAAGGCAAGGATGCGACTGTGAACGTGTATTCCAACCCCGTCGTTTTGAAGATAACGGAGGCACCCAAAAAGAAATGAGATTCAGACTGTGTCTTTGTGTCATGGCGGGCCTGGCCTGCGTGCCTGCCCATGCCGGCAATCCTCTCGATTTCGCCAAGGACGTGCTGCCGATTCTGGAGCGCAGCTGCCTGCCTTGTCACAACGCGACGAAATCCGAAGCGGACCTGATGCTGGAAACTCCGCAGCTTATGCTCAAGGGCGGTGAGAAGGGCCCGGCGATCAAGCCGAACCACGGAATTGAAAGCCTGCTGTACCTGACTTCGGCAAAGCTGAAGAAGCCCTTCATGCCGCCAGCGGAGAACAAGTCGAAGGCGCAGCCGTTGAGCTCCCAGCAAATGGAAATTGTGAGGCGCTGGATCGATGAAGGGGCGATCGGCAAAGGCAAGGTCAAGCAACCGGTGAAGTGGCAGGCGATGCCGCCGATGGCACGCATCAACGCGGTGGCGGTGAGCCATGACGGCGTGTTCGCGGCCGCCGCCCGGGGCAACCGGGTGACGCTCTATGACGTGCCACTCAAGCAGGCCGGCGCGGAGCTTCCGGCGGATGCCCATCGTGACCTGATCAATGCCCTGGCGTTCAGCCCCGATGGATCGTTGCTGGCAACGGGCAGTTTTGGCGAGATCAAATTGTGGAAGCTCGTCCAGCTTCAGCTCAAACCGAGTTCCGTGCCATTGACTGAGCCAGCGAAGCTTGAATGCCTCAGCCCTGATGGAGCGTGGAAAGCGTCGGCCCCGGGCAACGCTGAGGCGCGTATCACCAGCGTTGATGGCAAGAAGGTCGTGGCGACGCTGCGCGTGGATCGTGGGCTGGCGGATCGAATTGCCCAGCAGGACTTGCAGGTGCTGACGACCACTTTTGAGCTGGGCTACCAGACGGATGAACAAAAGAAGGCCGTCGAGGCGCTCAAGAAGTTTGAGGACGCAGCCAAAAAGGCGGCCACGGACCACGCGGACTTGGTGAAACGGAAGCCCGAAATTGAGAAGGCTGTGGCAGAGGCGAACAAACAGCGTGATGACTTGTTCCGCGTCCGTGACTCCGCCGCTGTGGCCGCGACCTCGGCAGCCATGGCCAAGGACAAGGCCGACAAAGACCAAGTCGCGGCGCAGACGGCACTGGATGCGGTCAAGGATGCCAAGGACAAGAAGGCCACGGAAGAGGCCTTCAATACGGCCAGGAAAGCTGCTGAAGCGGCCGCCAAGGCCGTGGTTCAGACCATCAAGGCGCAAACGGACGCCATCGCCAAGGCCAATGAGGCACAGAAGTCGCTGAATGAAGCGCAGAGCGAGGTCGGCAAGGCCACGGATGCGGCGCTGACCGCCAAAAAGACGGCTGATGACCTGGCAAAAGGCAACGCCGATGTGGAGACGCTGAAGAAGCGGGTAGTTGCCGCCCAGTCGGCATTGGACCACGCGAAGAAGACGCAGGACGTGATGAGCAAAACCTTGCCGCTTGTACCCAGCCCGTTTCGCTCGCTGGCGTTTGCACCTGATGGCAAGCTCGTGGTCACCGCTCATGAGGATGGTTGCCTGCGCTGCTGGAATGCGGCGACAGGCGAGGCACGCTGGACACAGCACGTGGACAAGCAGCCGCTGGGGGCGCTGATGTTGAAAGACGGAGCGTTGATGCTGGCCAAGGCCTCGGGCGAAACGTTCACGCTGGATCTTACGCCGCGTTGGGAACTCGTGCGGGCAATCGGTGACAGCACCAAGGTGGATTCACCGCTGACGGACCGTGTGAACGCGTTGGCCTTTTCCCCCGATGGCAAACTGCTGGCCACCGGCAGTGGTGATCCCTCGCGCAGCGGTGAGATCAAGATCTGGGATCTGGCCACCGGCAAGCTGGTGCGCGAGTTCGTGAAACCGCACAAGGATGTGGTGCTCGCGCTCGATTTCTCCAGCGACGGTCGCCAGCTTGCCAGCGGATCTGCCGACCGGGCGGTGCGCTTGTGGGACGTGGCCTCCGGCAGGCAGTTGCGCAATCTGGAGGCGCACAGCGGCCACGTGCTGTCAGTGAGTCTGCGTCATGATGGGCGAATGCTCGCGAGCGCGGGAGCGGACAATGCGGTGCGCACCTGGAGCCTGATCACGGGCGATGTGGTGAAGACGATCAGCGACTTCAAAAAGGAAGTCACCAGCCTTCATTACGCCGAGCAGCGCAACCTGTTGGTAGCGACGTCCGGCGATCCTTCGCTGCGGCTGTTCACAGACGAAGGCGGTGCGGTGCGCTCCGACGACAAGACCTTCAAGAGCTTTCTGACGGCCGGCTGCGTGACGACTGATGGCAAGGTGGAGCTGGCTGGTGATGCCGCAGGGACCCTGTGGGTTCTCAGCGGCGAGGGCAAGTTGCTGGCGACCTTCGAAGCACCGAAATGAAGGCAATCATTTCACGCGGTCAGCTTTAACACCACCACGCCGGCAACGGCGATCCCTGCCCCGAATATACTCCGCAGGGATGGCCGGTCGCGTTCGCTATAGAACGTCATTGGCATCACCAGAATAGGGGTGGTCGCAGTAATGCTGAGCACCACGGCGCTGGTTGCATGTGCGAGCGCATGCTGAAAGCAGGTGACGCCGATAATCGCTCCCGCAGTGGCGTTGGCGATGATCCATCCGCAGGCACGCAGCGACAGAGGATGATCGCGGGGGGACGGCAGAGCTGGTGGGCGGAGGTATCGCAACGCGATCCAGAAGGCACCGATTGCCAGCATGCCCGGCACGACTCGCAAACAGGTTTCCACGTGGCTGGGTAGGGGGATGCCGGCTGCTGCTTCCGCTGCCTGCGCATGGCGGCTGAGTGTGGCACCAAAGCCCTGGCCAAAGCCCCCCACGACGGCGGCAATGATGCCGGGCAGGCGGCGCCGCGTGGGCGTGGGCAGGGTGGTGCGGGCCATCAAGGCCTGTGTGACCCCCACCAAGATCAGCGCGCAGGCCAGGCCATGCACGGGTTGCAATCGCGTGCCCAGCAGCAGGTAATCGCCCAAGGAGCCGAACAAGGGCGCCGCGCACAGGTTGATGAGCAGCGTGAGACGGGCGCCCAGGCGCGGGAAGGCGAAGAACAGCGCCATGTCGCCCAGCCCAAATCCCACCAGGCCGCTGAGATAAAGCCGGAAGGCGGCGGTGGAACCCATGTCCACACCTCCAGAGGCCAGGGTGAGGAGGACGAGCACCATGGTAGCGAACGCCAGGCGCAGGAAATTGGCTTTCACCGGACCCAGCAGCGAAGAACTGCGCTGGCCACACACTCCCGAGCAGGCAAAGAAGAAGGCGGCGGCCAGGGCGAAAGGCATCGTGCATGGTGGCGGGAAGTGGCTCCGCCGCAACCTTCGCGATGGCTTTCGCCGGCAAAGACTGTCATGTTTCCCGGCATGGCCATCCTCCCCCCACACGTCTGGATCAACGGCAGCATCGTGCCCACCGACCAAGCACGCCTCTCGCCTTTCGATCATGGTTTCACCGTGGGTGATGGAGTTTTTGAAACGCTGCTGGGACGCCTGGGGCAGCCCTTCACCTTGCGCAGGCATTGGCAGCGGCTGGCAACCGGCTGTGAAGCACTCGGCATTGCGGTGCCGTCGATGGAGGTGATGCGCCAGGCGTTGCTGGAAGTGATGCAGGCCAATGGATTGCAGGATGCCAGGCTGCGTTTTACGATCAGCAGCGGGGACGGTCCGCCCAGTTCCGAAAAAGGCGGCAGTCCGCCGACGATGGTGGCGGTGGCCACGCCTGTTCCTGCATGGCCAGCGAGCACTGCGGTTGTCACCGTGCCGTGGACGCGTAATGAGAGCGGCGCGCTGGCGGGCCTGAAATGCACTTCCTATGCCGAGAACGTTCGCGCACTGATGTATGCCAGGGCACGTGGGGCAGGGGAGGCGATCCTGGCGAACACCAAGGGAGAATTGTGCGAAGGCACCGGCAGCAATGTCTTCGTGGTTCACGAGGGCGGCATCCTCACTCCGCCGCTTCATTCCGGCTGCCTGCCAGGCGTCACCCGCGCACTGGTGATCGAAGCCTGCCATGCGGCTTCGCTGTCCATCGAGGAGCGCATTCTTCCTCTCAGCCTCCTCGATTTTGTGGAGGAAGTTTTCATTACTTCCTCCACGCGCGGCGTCCACCCGGTATCCGCGATCAATGGCAGGGCGTTGAATAAGGTGCCGGGTGATTTGACCCGGGAGGCGGCCCAGGCTTTTGCTGAACTGGCTGCCTCAGGCAATGATCCTTGATGACGTATTAGTACGGGAAAAGTGATGGCGCATCCGGCAGCCTTTATGCTAACCTGTTTAACAATGCTTCACGAGTGAAGCATGAATCACTCAAACAAAAATGATGAAAACAACTATTCTTCACGGTCTGTCGATCGCTGGCCTGGCATTGCTGGCTGCCTGCCAATCTCCCTCTAAACCGGCTCAGACGGCTAAGTCGTCGACCAAAACCAAAGGAGCGGTGGATGCCGCGAAGGTGTTCGACGCCCACTGCATGGCATGTCACGGCAGCGATGGCAAGAGCAAGACCTTTCCAGGGTTCTTTACCGGGGCCACCAATTTGACCAAGCCCGCGTGGCAGCAAAAGACAACCAACGAACAGATGACCAGTGTGATCAGCAAAGGTCACAGGATGATGCCTGCTTTTGAGAACAAATTGTCAAAGGTAGAAATCAAGGCCTTGGTGGTCTATGTGCGCCATCTCAAGAGCGACAGCTAACTGAACGCGGCAGGGAATCACACTGGCGATTGCGCGAGTTTACGCGCGGATCATTGTCGCGTTTACGCTAAAAGATTAATTTTCTGTCATTTTACCGATGTTACTGGGGATTGGTGTGCAGGATTGCTGCGGACGTAAGATCGGAGGTTGTAAATGGCGGGTTGGCTTTCGCCCAGTAGCCGCCTCGCTCGCATCTTGCGACAGTCCGAAATCCCTCACCAGCCTTTGTAGCCTATACCACGGGCCCGTCAGTCAGCGGGTGATTCAGTTTCCAGGAGGTGGCCGTTGTGTGGCGCCTTGACCAGGTCCACCTTGACCACCGGGACCGCGCTGGCCCTGAGGTGGCCGCATTTGTTTCAACTGCTCCATTTGGTCGGGCGTCAGAATCTTCCCAAGCTTGGTCTTCATGTCGGCCTCCAGATCAGCCACCTGTTTCTGCTGGTCGGCCGTCAGCTTGAGCTTCTCCGGTGCTCCGCGAGGCAATAAATGGGGACCTGCACCCCCTGGAGGTGGCGGTGGACGCTGCCCCTCCGGTCCCTGTTTGGCATCTTGGGCGGAGAGAAGGCACGTCGAAGCTGCGAGTGCCAGGGCGAGAAGCATGGATTTCATATGCGTTTGGGATTGGGTGTGGACGGAGTCTCGCGGCAGGAAACTCCAGTTGAGTGATCAAACACCGTGAACGTAAAGATTTGATGATCCGCCGGGCGATATCTTGTAAAGCTTGGGTAAAAGTTGGGCTGTGGTCGTCTACTGTGCTGCCACCCTCACCCGCGCAAACTTCTTGGCTGTGGAAGCGATCGCCGGCAGCACGTGGACGGTGACAGTTTCCGTGACGCCATCAGCGTTCGGCGTGGTGCCGAGGACTTGGAAATTGCTCGCATCGGAAGACCAGGAGGCCAGATCGGTGCTGACTTCGAGGGTATACAGGAGATCAAGGGCACCTATGCGACGAGGGTAACTGATCTGCAGCCAGCCGGTGTTCGTCGAGGTGACGACGGGGTCCAACTCAGACCTCTTCGGATCGGTATTGAAAGCGTATTCGAGCAGGTTTGGGCGGCCGTCGCCATCGATGTCACCGAGCGGGCCGTTGATGACGGCGATGGACGTGGGATCGATCCCATGCGCGGTCTTCCAAGTGTCTGGAAGACCATCGCCCAGGGTGCTGACCGGGTGCGAAACGGTCAGCGTGCCCGCCTGGCTGGTGACGCTGCCGGTGGTATTGGTGACGATAACGTCGTAGCTGCCAGTGTGGGTGGAATTTAGGTTGTTGAGAGTGAGCGTCGCCATATACACGCCGTTGACGGCGGTGCTGGTGCTGTCGGTGACCTGAAAATAGGATGTCGCCCCGCTCAAGGTCGTGCTGTTCATGCGCCATTGCACCGCGGGCGTCTTGTTATAGGCAGTGAAAGGCGCATAAAGCGTGATGGCGCCGCCCTGCTGCGCGCTCTGCGTCACCGGTGCGGCACCAATGTAAGGGGCATAGTTTTCGACTGTGATGCTGGTGATGTCAGCGGTAAGCGTGGCGACGATGGAGGCATAGGACAAGGCGTTTGCACCCAGCAGGAGGTCGGTGGTTTCATAGGGGTCGCCGGTCATGTTGAAGAGCTGGTTGGTGACCGTGCTGCCGGATTTGCTGCGGATGAGCTTGAAGATCTTGCTGCCGCCGTTGACCGGATCGGTGAAGGTATCCAGCCCCACAGGCGAGTTGGTGGCGGTGACCAGCGGGACCGGCCGTGGCACGACAGTGCTGTTGCTGGCAGCCAGCAAGGCTGGCCAGAGATTGATGCCATCAAAGGGCTTGGTATTCTGCGGTGCGACACCGGTGGCCGCGCAGATCGTGGGAAAGATGTCGCCCACCCAGACATACTGGTCGCTGGTCACGCCAGATGGAAGCACGCCCGGCCAGCGCATGGAGGCGGGCGTGTGGATGCCGCCATCGTAACTGTCTCCTTTGGTGCCTCGCAGCGGGAGGTTGATGGAACCGGTGGTGGTGTCGCCGCCGTTGTCGCTCATCAGGATGACCAGCGTGTTGTTCGTGATCCCCTCGCTGTCGAGGGCGGCGAGCACACGGCCCAGGGCCACATCCATGCAGTCCACCGCCGCGCACAGCGTGCGGCGGGTGGTGTCTGTCACGCCAAGCCCGGCATATTTGTTGATATAGGACTGCGGTGCCTGCACCCCGGCATGGACGCCATTGAAGGGGAGGTACATCAGCATCGGCCTGGTCTTGTTGCGGTTCTGAATCAGCGCCACCGCCTTGTCGGCGAGGAGATCGGTGGAGTAGCCGCCGTTGCCTTCCGCATCCGTGGATTCGATGACCGGCGCGCCATTGAGCCACCAGTCCAGCAGCCCGCCTCTGCCGGGATCCACGGACTGGTGGCTGAAGTAGCCAATCGATCCGCCATACTGGCCTTTGTGCACGTCCCAGCCACGATTGAACGGCAGATACTCATCACCCTCCTGGATCACTTGGATAGTCGATCCGTTGATGATGCTGGTGTTGATGTTGTTGTCCCAGCCGCCGATATGCCATTTGCCAATCATGTAAGTCTGGTAACCGGCAGTTTTGAAGGTCTGCGGCATGAGATGCTCGCTCAAGTCCAGGCCACGAGTATTGCCGCAGTTCGTGCGCAGTGTGTTGCGGCCGGTCAGCAGGCATGAGCGGGTGACGGCGCACACGGCCGTCACATAGCATTTTTCCAGACGAATGCCCTGGGTGCCGATGCTGTCCATGTTGGGGGTTTGCACCGGCACCTGGCCCGATGCGGTGTGGTAGCCGATGTCGCCCCAGCCCTGATCGTCGGTCAAAACAATGAGGACATTGGGTGCCGTCGTGGGCGAAACTATCAAAGACAGGGCTTTGATGCCGATGCGGCCGGCGCGGTCTGTGGCCGTCGCGGTAAAATTATAGGTGCCAGGTATTGAAGCCGTGCCGCTGATGACACCTGCGGGACTGAGTGCGAGCCCGGCTGGAAGCGCGCCAGCGCTTACGCTCCACGTGTAACCTGGGGTGCCGCTGCTGGCGGTGAGCGTCTGTGAGTAGGCACCGCCCAAAGTGGCAGTTGCGAGGCTGGAAGTCGTGATGGTCGGGCCCAGTCCCGTTGTGTAGCTGCCGGCCGATGACAATGTCGTGGTGGATCCATTGCTGTCCGTGGCGATGATGGAATAGCTCACCGTCGTGCCGGCAGCCTCTGCGGGAACCTGTGCGCCAAAGACACCGTCTCCCGCTGCGCCGTCGCCATGCAGCCCATCGTCGTACATGGTGATGGTCACGGGCGGGAGGCCGGCGGTGCTGACGACAGTGATATCGTCGATCTGGACCTTTGGAGCGGTCGGCCCGCCTGTTCCGTTGCCGGTGAAAAGGAACTGCATCTTCAGCGCGCTCGTTTGCTCGGCGGCGATCAAATCATAGTGATAGAGCTGGTAGCCGTGAACGCTGCCCGTGAGCTCGCTGAGGCGGGTGTTGAAGGTGGTGCCGTCGCCGGCGAGCTGGAACGTCCATCCCAGGCCCGGTGCCACATTCGACGTGGCCACCCAGAACTCGACATAAGCCGAGGTGCTGCTCGCGTTGACGGCGTTGGTGGTGGTGACCATGGTATCGGAGGCGGTGGCGGAGCCTTTGCTCAACTCCAGGCCGCACGGATTGCCTGCGCCTGTTGCCGTGTGATTGGCGGCGGTGGTCTGCTTGATATTGCCGGCACCAGCCTTGGTCACGGGAGTCCACGGGTAAATGGCTCCGGTGCCGTCCCAGCCATTCGTGCCAGTTGTCGCGGTCGCTGTCATGGTCTCGTTGAAAACCGTGGTCGTCGCGACCGCGCCAGTGCTGTAGGTGAGCTGCACCTGCGAAATCGTCGCCCCGCTCGCGGGCGTAATAGTGGCGGTGACATAGGGCGTGTCGGAGTTGGTCGGCACGGAGGGACTGGTCGTCACATTGGTGACTGTCGGCGGTGGAATGTAGCCGGTGCCGCTAAGTGTGATGTCAAAGGCGGCGCCCACGGCGGTGTCGCTGCTGGCGACGTGCAGAGAGGCGGTCTTGGTGCCTGCGCTGGCGGCGCTGAACTGCACATTCATCGTCGTGCTGCCAGCGGCGGCGATGCTGGCGGCCGGGGCGGTGGTCACTGTGAAGTTCGCCGCATTGGTGCCGTCAATCGTGGTGCCGCTGATCGTCAGCGAGGTGCTGCCGGTGTTGCGAATGACGAAGGTCTTGATCGAAGCGGACCCCACATTGACGTTGCCATAGCTCACGGTGCTCACGCCGTCGGTCAACGCGCTGCCGGAGGGTTGTTCCACGGCGATCTGCGTTGCCACGCTTGTGGTGCGCACCGCAAAGACGGGATAGGTGGAGGCAAATAATTCATAGCTGATGATGCCCTGGGCATTGCGGGTGGGGCCGCTGCTCCCAGGCACGCTGTTGTTGATGCCAAACTCCACCAGCCATGCCTGGGTGAGGGAGCCTGCCTTCACCACCGAGGAGGACCAGTAAGCGGTGGGCGGGGCCATGGCGGTGAGGGTAAGGCCGGTGCTTGTGCTGGTCGCGCCGCTGCTCATGACAAAGTGCGTGGAGTCCGTCACCGAATTCACCGTCACGGAAGCGGCAATGGCGGCGCCAGTGAGGGAGTTGCGCGCCGCAAGCGGCATCCCGGCAATCAGTCCAGCGGTGCTGTCGCAAGTCACGACCGCGCTGCCACTGGTGGTCGTGCAGTTGGTCAGCGTCCTGGCGAACATCGAACGGTTCATCGACGGCAGTATGCCGACCGTGGTCGAAGCTGTGGCGAGCGTGTAGTCCGTGAGTGTCTGAAGCTCCTTCACATTCGGCAGCCGCCAGTCCGTGTAGCCTGCCAGTGCGAGGTTCTCGGCATAAGAGAGCGCCGAATTCCAGTTCATGGCCGCCGCGGGCAGCTGCGTCCACATCAAGCTTGTATCCGCGTCAGTGATGGTGCCGTCGTTGTTGTTGATGTAGTTGTGACCGTTGTTCGATTTGCCGCCGCGCACATACCGGGTGCTGTAGCGCAGCACACCGCCCGCGCTGATGGTTTCGGTGATGGGCTTTGGACCGAGACCTCCGCCGGCATTGGTGCACCACACGTGTGGGGCGTCGGTGCCGTAGATATCGCCGGTCCACCAGTAGTCCGCCGCGCCACTGGGATTGCTGGGGAAGTAGGTCGTGTTGAGCGCGGGATTTCCGTTGTTGTGGTTCTGGATGCTGAAGAGTTCCGCCGGTGTGGGCAGGCGCCAGTCCGTATGGCCGCCGGTGCTGATGCCCGCGGTGTTGCTCACGGCGGTGGCCCATGTGGATTCGCCGTTGTCTGTCTTCTGCCACATCAGTCCGGTGACGTTGTCAGTGATGGTTCCGTCGCCGTTGTCAGTGAAGGCAGGGGGATTGATCGTATAGTCGGAGTCTTCGCCAAAGGTGCCCGTGGCAACCAGGGTCTGGCCTGTGTCCGGTAGCTTTGTCTCGCTCCAGGCGGCCATCGGATAGGTGGTCAGACGGCTGTTGACACTGGCGTATGTCGTCGTTGTCGTGGCTCCAGGCAGCCGCCAGGTGACCGTCACTGTTTTGGGATTGACGTTGCGATTGATCTGCCAGCATTCGTCATAGCTGGTGCCGCTGATGCTCACACGCATGAGATACTGGTCTTGAGAAGCCGTGCCGCCGGCGTTCAACAACAGGTTGCCCGAACCATCCGTCGTCAGCGCCACCGGATTCATGTAGGCGATGATCGACGCGCCTGAGACGGGCTGGGCGGTGTACCCGCCGGTGCCGGATGCGCGCATGGAGCCGACTTCAGGCTGCCCGTCGACCTGGCCGCCGTAGTTCACCACGGTGCCATGAAAATTGTTCATCAAATATGGGCTCTGCGGCGTGCCATAGGGATGTGTGGCGTCAACCGCCGTGGTGCCGACCGCGTGGTAGTGGTAGCCCCACGCGCCATGGCTGTGCCCGCCGTCGGCATCAAGAACCAGGCGTGCGGTGCCGTCGGGTTCAAGATAGCCGTATATGGGATAGCCATCCAGCGCCCACGCGACCGGCGTGTCGTTGCCCAGCACCCCGCCGAAGTCCTTCAGCAGGTGCGTGGGAATGATGTGATAATGGTAGTCATCCGCGAGCCCGCAGTGGCCGCCATAGGCGTCCAGTTCACCGATTTCGTATGACACCCTGCCGGTGTTGTTCTTTGGGTTAAAGATGGCGACGCCATTCGCAGCGAGGGCGACCGCGCCGCGCTGAAAGTTGCCTGCGGAAATCGGGATCGGTGAAGCCGCCGGCGTGGCCACCAGGGGCAGCCGCCAGTAGTTCGGCTGGCCGTATCCGAGTGAGGCCGTGTCCTTTTCCGGATTGGTGGTGCTGGCAAAGTAGGATGTCGGCAAGGGGATCTGCTGCTGCCATGAGGTGATGCCGACCATCTTGTTGGTCATGTTGTCCGGCATGTTGTCAGATTCCGTGTAAAAGGTGCTGCCGTCCCAGTAGTAGCGCACAAGCGGCTTGAAGGGCGCGAACGACGCCGCCATCAGCGCCCCGTTGCCCGCCGGGGCCGTGAACGGGCTGATTGAGAGCAGCGCGGAGAGGTTGAATGCGGAGGCCGTTGAAGCCACCTGCACGGGCCGGCGCAGCATGGCCTTCGGGGTTGCCCGCCCCTTGGATGTATCGGGCCTGGCGAGCGCCTGCTGGCTGGCCGCCCAGTCAGCCAGGACATGAGCGCGGTACGCCTCATCGAAGACGATTCCCGGCCCGGTGTCATGCCCCGTATGCGCAAAGGCACGCAGCGGCGCAAGCGCAACTGCGAGCCCGATTGCAATGACGGCGGGAGACGCTGCTTTTTTCATTGCCGCATTGTTCCAAACCACACCTTAAGTTGTCGTGAAGTCCTCGACAATATTTTCTGCCCGTCTTCATCCCTTCTTAAGGTGGGCGGAGCGACAGGTTCTGTGTTAATCCTGTGTGCCATGAGACTGCTCCTCGTCGAAGATGAACCCGAATTGCTGCGAAGCCTCGCGAAGGCATTGCGTGAGGAAGGCTACGCTGTGGACACGGCGGAAGACGGCGAGGACGGCCTCTACAAGGCGAGCACCACCGGCTACGATGCCATCGTGCTGGATGGCATGCTGCCGCGGATGGATGGCTGGGAGGTGCTCCGGCAGCTGCGCCAGACGAGGCAGACGCCTGTGTTGATGCTCACGGCGAGGGACCGCACTGCCGACCGTGTACGTGGTCTCGACACTGGTGCGGACGACTATGTGGTCAAACCCTTCGATCTGCGGGAGCTCTTTGCACGCTTGCGGGCCATCATTCGTCGTAGTGCGCAGCAGGCGATGCCAGCGATCAAGATTGGCGCGGTGGAAATCAACATGGCCTCCCGCACCATCACTCTGGCGGGCGAAGTCGTGACACTCACGGCGCGCGAATACTCGCTCGTCGAGTATCTGGCCCTGCATCGAGGGGAACTGGTCACGCGCACGACTCTTTACGAGCATCTCTTTGACGAGAATGACAGCTCGCTTTCGAATCTGCTGGACGTGCATGTATCCAACGTGCGCAAGAAACTTGGCTACGATTTCATCACCACCCGCCGCGGTCACGGCTACTGTATTGAAGCATGAAGCTCGTACCCGATTCCCTGCGCTGGCGCCTGCAGATCTGGTATGGACTGCTGCTTGCCATCATGCTTTGCGCCTTCGGCTTCACCGCCCATCATCTGGAAAAGGTCGAGCGTCTCCGCAGTGTGGACAACGATCTCCAGCATCGCCTGGCGCTGGTGGTGAGCGAACTTCGTGCAGGTTCGCAGCGCCCGGACCAAAGGCCGGGTGATCCGGCCCCCAGGCAGACACCGATCCGCCCGCAGGATCCAGAAGACCGGCCCGGCCCCAATCTTGATTTCGCGCCTGAAGTGGGGGCTTTGTTTGGCCATGGTACATCTTATTACTATGTGGTTTGGATGCGAGGTGAGGAACCCATTGCGCACTCGACGAATGCACCTTCTGACATACCGAGGCCGGAGCCGGGCGCTGCCGCCACGCGCGAGCGCAGCGGTCATCTGCGGGAGTCCTTCATCTTCGCCGCGCCGGTGGACTGCGTGCTGGTGGGGCGGTCCGTTGCGGAGGTGGAGGTTTCGCTTCTTGTTAATGCCACGCTGCTCGCCGGGGCCGGCGGCGTGCTCCTTGTTCTGGGCCTGCTGGGCGGCGGCTGGCTGATCGCCCGTGCCATCCGCCCCATTGAGGACATCACGAGCACGGCGGCCCGCATTGCCGGAGGCGATCTCACCCAGCGTGTTCGTGAGGCCCATGATCAAAGCGAACTGGGCCAGCTCTCCACCAGCCTTAACCGGACCTTTGCGCGGCTTGAAGATGCGTTTGCCCAGCAGCAGCGGTTCACCGCTGATGCGGCACATGAACTCCGCACCCCTTTGACCGTGCTGCTCACCCAGGTGCAGACGGCCCTTGCGCGTGAACGTAGCGCCGAGGAGTATCGCGACACGCTCGAATCCTGCCAGCGCTCCGCCCAGCGCATGAGGCGCCTGCTGGAAGACCTGCTGCAACTCGCCCGGCTCGACGCCAGGGAGGAGCCCGTGCCAAGCGAGTCTTTCGATGCCGCCCACATCGCCAGCGAATGCCTGGAGCACCTCAGACCCATGGCCGTGGAGCAAGGCATCACCCTGCAACTGGATGCCGTGCCAGCGTCCATCCGAGGGGATGCAGGTCGTATGGCTCAAGTGATCACCAATCTGCTCACCAACGCCATCCAGCACACCCCGCCGGGCGGTATTGTCTCGTTGCGAACCGGCAGGGATCCGACAGCGGCTTTCATCGAGGTGAGCGACACGGGGCAGGGCATCGCCGCCAAGGACCTGCCGCACATCTTTGAGCGCTTTTATCGCGCCGACAAAGCGCGCACCGGTAGCGCCGGGCGGACGGGGCTTGGCCTGTCCATCGCCAAGGCCATCGTCGAGGCGCACGGAGGTCAGACCACAGCGCTGAGCGAGCCAGGCAATGGGAGCACGTTCATCGTTCGGCTGACGCTATGAATGGAGATGACTCTTCTGCGCGCGGTCCAGGGCAGCCCGCAGCGCTTTGGCCAGGTCAGGCGCATGCTTGGATCTCAGGAAATCGAGATGGAAACCCGGGATTTGGTGGAAGGTGACATCGCCTCGGGCGAGGATTGTCCAGGTTCGAATCCACGACTGATCAGAGTCATCACTGACGAATACATCGGCACCGCCGGGGTACTCCTGGAGCCGGTAGGCGAGGGCTGCAGTGACATAATAATCTTCGCCGTCCGGACCTGCGGCAACCTCTTCACGTTCCGATGGGTTAGACCCAGCCCCCGGCGACCTGGGGAGGTTTCTGCGGATCCAATACATGAGAGCTGCACAACGCCCGCTGACATAGCTGACTTGATCCCGCATGGGCATAACCCAGCAACGCCGCAAATGAAACAGCAGCCGGCGTGGAACAAAGCTGGCCATCGTACGCACATACAGGGCCCATGGCATCGCGCCCATTGGTTCGGTGTCCAGCAGGGCGAGCAAGGCCACCCTTTGGCCAAGCCCGCGCAGCTGCTGGGCCACCTCGAAAGCGATTAATCCGCCTAGGGATAATCCGCCAAGGTAGTATGGCCCAAGGGGTTGAAACGAGCGAATCTCCTCCACGTAATGGGCGGCCATCGCCTCAACACTGGTGTGGCGGGGGCTTTTGCCATCCAACCCCACAGCCTGAAGTCCATAAACGGGTTGATCGGGGACCAGAAGCCCGGCAAGTTCGAGAAAGCCGAATACGTCCCCGCGCACGCCATGCATGAAAAACATGGGCGGTCTGGCGCCCTTCGGTTGGAGTGGCACCAATGAACCCCACGGGGGGGCCGAGTTGTCTTGCGTCAGCCGCTGCGAAAGGGTTTCGACGGTGGGGACTTGAAACAAGGCTGAGATGGGCAGGCTGCAATCCAGCCGTTGCTCGATCTCCAACACGAGGCGGGCCGCGAGCAACGAGTCCCCGCCGAGGGCAAAAAAATTGTCCTGACGCGCAATCCCTTCCCTATGGAAGAGCGCCTGCCAGATGCGGATCACTTCGAGCTCCAGCAGATTGACAGGCTGGCCACCCGCAACCACTGCTTCATCACCGGGCGTTTCCAGGCGGGGGAGCGCTTCCCGATCCACCTTGCCATTGGCAGTCAAGGGCAGCTGGTCCAGCCAGATGTAAGCATTGGGCTGCATGTAATTCGGCAGCTTTTGGGCGAGTCGCGCACCTAGGTCCTGGTCCTTGGGTTTCTCTCCGCCCTTGGCAATGAGGTACGCCACGAGTCGTCTGTCTCCCGGTGTGTCTTCGCGAACTGTTACTACCGCGTCGCGGATCTCCGGCTCGGCGCGCAGTGCCGTTTCGATTTCTCCTAGTTCCACCCGGTACCCGCGAATTTTGACCTGCCAGTCCATGCGCCCCAAAAATTCAAGGTTTCCGTCAGCCCGCGAGCGGACGCAATCTCCGGTCCGATAGAGGCGGCCACCTGGCAGAGACGAAAAGGGATCAGGAAAGAACCGCTCCGCGGTGAGCTGGGGCTGGTTGAGATAACCGCAGGCCACGCCGTGGCCGCCTACATACAACTCGCCCATCGCCCCTGGCGGAACGGGCTGCATTTCCGCGTCCAGCACGTAAACCTGGGTATGGGAGATGGGCCGCCCTATGGGGACGCTGGGGGTGAGCGCCCACTCATCGCCAACCGTATAACAACAGGTGAAAGTGGTGTTCTCAGTCGGGCCGTAGCCATTGACGATCCGGCAATCGGGGAGTGCGAGACGGGCTTTGATAACGTGGGTGGGCGAGAGCACATCGCCGCCCGCGAGCAACTGGCGCAGTGGTTTCAAATCGTCGAGCCTCTCATCGACCATCATGTGGAAGAGGCCCGCCGAAAGCCACAGGGTGGTGATGCCGTGCAGCCGTATGGCCTCACCAATCTCAGCGGGCGAAGGCTGCCCGGGTGGCATCAGAACCACGCGCCCGCCATTGAGCAGAGCACCCCAGAGCTCGAAAGTGGAGGCATCAAAGGAGAGGTGCGAGAGATGCAGCAAGGTTTCTTGCGGAGTCAGGGACATATAGTTCGCGCCCTTCACCAGTCTTGTCACACCACGATGCGGAGCGAGAACTCCTTTGGGCTGTCCGGTCGATCCGGAAGTGTAGGTCAAATAGGCTGGAGCGTCCGCGCGGCGGGCAGGGAAGACAGCGCTCGGTTCCGCGTGGTACTCCAAGGCATCTTCAATGGCCGCGACCATGCAGTCGAAAGGGGGTGCATCGGCTGTTGTCCCAGTGCTGGTGACGAGGCGTGAGATCTCATCAACCGCTGCCCTGCGGGCAACGATCACGGAAGGTCGTGCATTGATCAGTCGCTGCCGACGGCGCTCCTCGGGCAAATGTTCTTCCAGCCCCCAATAGACGCCGCCGGCCTTCAGGATGCCGAGCAACGTGATGACCATCTCAATGGAGCGTTCCACTTTCAGACCGACTATGGCACCCGGCCATACGCCGAGCGATTGTAAGTGGCGGGCGAGCTGGCTGGCCCGGCGGTCAAGTTCCCGATAGGTGAGGGAATGCTTTCCGAAAGTCACTGCCAATGCCTCAGGCGCTAGTTGCACCTGGTCTTCAAACAGCTCATGAATACACTTGTCGCGCAAGTGCTCCAGTTCTGGCTGTTGTGTAGCGCCAAGTATGACACGGCCATGAGATAATGCAACGAGGTTATTATCTGACATACGTTTAGCCGAGATGATTCTAAAATGACTTCCTTGTCAATACTGCAGTGACGGTCTTCAGCGGTCGCTAGTGAGCGATGATGTGGCTCGATTTGTGTGGGGGCAGGGTCACAGACAGTCCTTGGGGAAGACGGCTGGACGATGTGCGTTTCGTCGCGCTTGATGCTTGCCGTGCCGGCTTTTTGCAGACAAGAGGGCGAGTACCTGCCGCACTGTGGTCCGGTGATTTCACAATTCATGCCCGAACTCTCCCATCCCCATCCCGGCATTTGGGCCGCGATCACCGCGGTTTTCCGTCAGAACCGCGTGCCTTGCCTGCTGCTCAACGCGCTTGTCGTCGGCCTTGTGGCAAGCTACTACCTGTGTCCGGAGGTGGCGGGGGTGTGGCAGGCCGTGGGGACCTTCAAGATGCGCTGGTCCTATCTGTTTTCATTTGGCTCGACAGTGTTTTCGGCGGCGCTGCTGCCCTGTGCGGTCCAGTGGGCAATGGGGACGCTGCCTGCGGGCGGCAGGCTGTGGCGGCTGATCTGCCTTGCTCTATTCTGGGGCTACAGGGGCATGGAAATTGATCTTTTCTACCGGTGCCAGGGTTGGCTGTTTGGCCAGGGGAACGATGTGCGTACGCTGGCACTGAAGGTGGCGATGGACCAGTTTATTTACAGCACCTTCTGGGCCGTGCCCACTTACACCGTTGCGTTGCGCTGGATTGACATGGGCTGTTCCTGGTCACGCACCCGCGCTTCTTTGGGGCGGCATTTTTGGACGCACACCTGCCTGGCGGTACTCTTCACCAACTGGCTCGTCTGGATTCCCTCCGTCGTCCTGATTTACAGCCTGCCTGGGCCGCTCCAATTCCCTTTGTTTTCGGTGGTGATGTGTTTCTTCATCCTGATTGTGACACTGCTTGCACGCGGGCACACGAGTCCAACGACAGGTCACTAGCATATGGTTTGAGACGTGGCTGGACACTATCCATCCGTTTTGACCGATCATGGCAGCGTTGCTTCTGGGGCCATGGTTATCGGCACAGGTTCCCTCGGAGGGCCTTGTTCTTGTCGTCCATCCATTGTGGCAATTGCAGGGCCATTGACCAAACAGCGCGCTGGCACTCGATTGTATTGGCTTTGTAAATTTTCCGGCCGAAGGCCTCCATTAGGCGGCCGGTGTTCAGATGGGAGCAGGCACTGGTGGCGAGACTGTTCGTGGACGGCGGGCAGCCGATGCTTGAGCAATGCGAACCACAAAAGGACATCATGTCATTGCGAGGTTAGACGCTCAATCCCTTGTCCTGGCAGAGGTTTGGGGCTGGTGCTCAAAAGCAATCGGAATGAGTCTGCATCCACGTGGATTCCACCCACTTTTTGCCTTGATGCTCTATGAACACGCTGTTGTGGCAGTGGGGGATGCCTGCCATCACAGGCAGCCAAATCTGCACCTCGAGTGAAGTATGGTAAATATGGTAAAAGCTATAAAACGGGTGTGCCAACGAAACTGCGCCAGTCGGCTGCGGATTTGATACTTGCCAACAGGGTATCCACTCGGATATACAATGTAAATTCTTTAAATAACTTCGATTTCCTGACGGTTGCAACTCTCAAGCGGCCCTCATCAGCACTCACGTAGCTCTGGCAAATGTCGTGTTCGCTGGTGTTGACCGCTTGTTTGGTGCTTTTTATTGTCGGCAGCCTCGTTTTTGCTTTTTCTGCCAAGATTTTTACTTCTCGCGCTTTTCAACTGCCCACATCTCGTACCCATGAATCGCAAACGTCTTTTTATTTGCAGCGCCGGTTTGATCATCGGACTGCTTGTCATCATGCCGATTGGCTGGAAAAAAGGGGGCTTCCATCCAGCAGATAGAAAAGTGGTGGCAGCCGCTCCCGTGATATCGAAGGCCACGGCCCCCGGCAAATCCCTCATTGATCCGGTTTCCGCTCGACGAATCAAGTTCAGCGTTCCCCCGCCCGCTGCGGGAGCCGTGCACGTGCCTTCGCCATTGGATAATGCGCCGGTGGCGGTGAAGGCGTTTAACGCCTGGGCGAAGAGGTATTTTCTTGCGGAGCCCTGGGAGCGGGCAAAGCTAGTACCGGAGGGGTTGAAATTGGCGGAACAACAGCGCGCCGCCATTGGCGAACTGATTCCTCACGATCCCAAAAAGGCGCTTGAGAGTGCGGTGCCCATGGTCGTGAGGCAGGATCTGCCTCCTGAGATCACTGCCCAACTTGAGCAGCGGGTAAATGCGCGGGGCAAGCTCAGTGTCATGGCTTCAGTGAGCCCGCAAAGCGGGAGTTCTGATGAAGCGCCGCCACCGATTTATCGCGAATTTGAAGCTTCCGGCAAGGCACCCATGAGGGCCTTTGTATACGGCCGCCGTGCGGGCCCGCTTTCCGTCAACGAAACCCGGGTGAACGGTGTGGTGGTGGACGGACAAATCGCGGTGGCGGAATCAGTGGTGCGCCCATTGGAAGTGGGCGAACGACCGGACCCCGCGAAGCGGGTGTCGCAAGTGTGCCCTGTCTCAGGCAATCAGTCTGAGGTGGCCGTTTCGAAAGATGCCCCGCCGCCACCCATTGATGTGAACACACCGGCGGTGGAAGATGATCAGGAGACTCAGTATGTGTGCTGTGACACGCATATTTCGCAATTGGTCAGCACGCTGAGCCAGGCGGAATGGACGGCACACTGGGAGAGCTTGGGAGTCACCTTGGCGGAGGGCGGCACAGGGGGGGCGGTGTCACCGATCGGGGTGCCCATCGGTTGGACGACCGGTTCACGGACGCTGCTCTACATTCGTACCGCCTTCCCGGACAAGATGGAAGACCCCCAGTCCGAAGCGGACTGCTACGCCAATCTTAAATTGGCGACGGATTACTTCATGAAATGCAGTTACGGTCGGCTGTATATCACCCCCACAGTCACCCCGTTGATTGTGCTGCCCTACCCAGAAGGCTGGTATGCATCCATATCCAATGGGGACACTGTGTTGTACGCTCAGGCCCAGGAGATCGCGCGTCAGCAGGGCTACGACACCAGTAATTACAATCTGGATGTCGTGCGCTGGGACAGTAGCACCGTGGGAAGTTATGGTGGGCTGGCGATCGTTGGCGGCAAGATGGTGCTTTTGAAAAACAACTTCATTGGAACCCTCTGCCATGAGCTTGGTCACAACCTCGGCCTGTGGCACTCCAACCGCTGGCAGACCAACCCAGTTAGCACGATTGGCACGGGAAACAACGACGAGTACGGCAACAAGTTCAGCGTGCTGGGCAGCTCATCCGCCGACGGCCAGTATCCCGCGGCTGACAAGGCTCTGGGACTGGGCTGGCTGGCTCCTCAGAATTACTACAACGTCACGGCGAGCGGCACCTACAGGCTATATCAAGTGGATCAAAGCGTCAGTGACGCGGGGAAACGCTATGCGATGACCATCAACAAGGACTCTGAGCGCAATTACTGGTTCGAGTTTCGCCAGTCCATCGCCAATCCCACCTTCATGAACGGGTTGATGGTCACCTGGGACAGTTGGGGACTCCGGGGGATCGGCGGCTCAGGCGGCAATCCCTACGAAGGCAGCAACGGCGGGACGCAACTGCTCGACATGACCCCCGGCAAGGCACCCCCGACGGCCCTCGTCCAACAGGCCGCCCCTGCTTCACCTGATCTGCCAAACGACACTCGCGATGACGCCGGGCTGACGATCGGGCGCACCTTCACCGATCCTGAGACCCACATGCACGTCACCCCCATCGCGAAGGGGACCACGACGCCACCCTACGTCGACGTGGTGGTGAATTTGGGCGATCCGCCCGGCAATCAGGCACCCCTGCTGACGATCAGCGCTCCCTCCAATATCGTATTCGCGGGCACGTCACTGACGTTGACCGCCAACAGCACGGATCCGGATGGCGATACAGTTGCCTACTTCTGGGATTTTGGAGACAACACCACTTCCGTCGACAACCAACGGGTCCAGAACAAGATCTGGACCACTTTCGGCCTGTTTACGGTGACGTGCACGGCCAGTGACATGAAGGGGATGCAGACCACCCGTTCGATGCTTGTGACCGTCGGGTCCGCGAATGGATATACCGTCAGCGGCACGGTCCGCGATACGAATGGCGATCCGGTGGAAGGTGTCTATGTGACCGATCAGGCTTTGACCATTTACGCCGTGTACAATACCGCGGCACCTTACTCGGTCCCGGCCCCGTTTCCGTCGTCATACTGCTATACCGATTCGAACGGCAATTACACGTTGACCAACCTGGCCAGCGGAGGCGTCTACCACATTACCGCCACACGGTATCCCTATGTCTTCGGGGTTGCCAATTTCACGAATCCCCTGACGGTAACCGGGAACAGTACAGGCAATGACTTCAATGGGAGCTCGGTGCCAACCCTCAGCGTACAGGTCATCACACCTACCGCCTCCCAGGTCACTCCAACAACCCAGAAGGGGCTGATCAGGCTTACGCGCGGCACTGATATGAAAGGGACCCTGCCCGCACTTAAGGTACAGGTGCTCAATGCTTCCAGTGGCACGGCGATCCTCGGTTCGGACTACACGATCACCCCGGCGCTCACCGCTGATACGAATCTCAAGGGTTCGGGCACCTCGTATGTCACCATTCCTACGAATGTTCTTTCCCTCGACCTCACCATCACAGCTGTGGCCAACCCTGGTCATCCGGGCACCAAGTATGCAATTTTGAATATTCCTAACACCGTATGCACGATCGATCCGACCACCGATGCCGTCGTCACGTACTATGTCGTCACGGGCACCAATACGCCGACGGTGGCCATCAGTGATGCGAGCAGCCTGCCGGTGATCAGTCTGACGGCCGACTCGTCGGTCATGACGGAAGGAGGCTCCAACGCCACTTTGCGAGTGACGAGCGACATCCCGGTTCCCTCGAATTTGACGGTGAACCTGACGTATGGAGGTACCGCGACGATCGGCACCGAATACACGGCACCGGCCTCGGTGATGATTCCCGCGAACCAAACCAGCGCCACCTTTGATCTTGCTGCGATTGATGATCTCGTCTCCCAAGGTTCGGAAACCGTCACGGTCAATTTGGCGGCCTCTGCCAGTTACTGGCCGGACATAACTAAGTCCGGAACCACCGTATCCAGGGTGGACAACGATTTGCCGACTGTCACGGTGGCAGCTACGGTGCCTAACACGACCAGAGGCGGAGCGACACCTGGGAAGTTTACCTTCACTCGCGCTGGTGTGGATCCGGGGTTGGATTTGACCGTGGAGTTTTCCGTGGGTGGCTCGGCTCTGCATGGGGTGGACTATCGCCGTATTGATGGATATGCGGTCATTCCTGCCAATGAATTCACCGTGGATGTGCCGGTGCAGGCTTTCGTCAACACCAATTCTGAAGGACCTTTGACCGTCACCTGCGAGGTCAATGTCTCCAACAGTTACAGTGTAGGCATGCCTAATGTGGCGACCGTCACCATTGCGGACAGCGGTCTTCCGGCGTTTACGATCAGGAGCGCCATGGCCGCTCCGAAAAAGCCGTTCGGCGGCAGTCCCTCGCAGCAAACTTTGTTCTATGTCAGCCGTCCCGCTCCCTCTCCCAATACTGGAGCAATAATGGCCGTTAAGTACTCCGCTACATCCGGCCCGGGTTTGGCTGTGCCAGGCGTGGATTATCAGGCCTTGTTTGGAACCTTGTATTTCTTTGCGACGGATGTTACGCTGCCGATTGATGTGACCTTGCTGCCCGGGACTGCGCACCAGGATGCAAGGCCGCTTACCGTCACCTTGCTGCCCGACACCGGCACTAGCTACAAGCTGGGTTTTGAAAGCTCGGCGACAACGGTGATCATTGACGGTGGACAGCCTGCAGTGGATGTCTCGGCCATTGACTCGTCGAACACCAATACTTTGGTCCTGGACAACTCTGGCGCGAACTCGATGGGCTTTTGCTTTGCCCGGTCGGGAGCCACTACCGGCGCGCTGACGGTTAATTACACGCTGGGTGGCACTGCCGTCCTTAATACGGATTATACCCTTCCCAGCCTGCCTCTCTCCAGCTGCTCCATCACCAGCGGAAGCCGGAACGTCACGTGCGCCAGCACCACCAATCTGCTGCCGGGCATGATCATCGTTGGCACAGGCATCCCTAGCAATGCCACTGTGAGCTCTATTACCAGTGCCACGCAGTTTGTGATAAGCGTAGCGGCAACGGCAACAAAATCGGGCCAGTCCTTCAACGCATTTTTCATCAGCCTGTCCGGGACGGCAAATATTCCGATAGGCTTGAGTTTCAAGGACCTTTACCTCACTCCTATCGTACAAACCGTTCCTTCAGGGGTCAAGACGATCACTGCCACGGTCACCTCTGCGGGGGGGTATGGCATTCGAACCGGCACTGCCACCATCGTACTGGGCAACCACGTAAACTACCCGGGCAGCCCGGCCCCCAGCGTGGGCTTTGCATCTCCCAACAGCACTTGGGATGAAACTGCCGGAACTATCGCGGTGCCAGTTCACGTCACGGGCACGCCCGCAGGCCAGGTGACCGTGCAGTATCGGGTGGAGGGTGGCACCGCAACCGGGCATGGCGTGGATTATACCTTCACCCCAGGCCAGTTGGGTTTCACTCCTCCCTATCCAGTTTCAGACCAGAATCTGTTCTTGACCATCAACCCGAGTGCTTTTCCACAAGGTTCCAAGACTGTGATATTGCAACTGGAGAATGTGACGGGCGCGAACCTTGACGCGATTCAGACTCTCACCGGCGGTTCCACCACCAGCACAAGCACGAACGTCACCTGCGCCAGCACCGTAGGTTTGCAGGTTGGCATGACCGTCACTGGCACGGGCATCCCCGCTGGTGCCACTGTGACCTCCATTACCAATTCCACCGTGTTTGTGATCAGCTCGGCGGCAACAGCGACGAACTCGGGACAGACCTATACCGCATCCCTTGCAACGCACACGCATACGATTACGATCAATCCGATTGCCTTCCCGGAAACCTTTACCGATGCGGTTACAGGTCTGCCGCTCACCGGCACCATGCTCCATGGCCACGTGCTCACCAACGGCCTCGCCAGCCAGACCACGGATTCGTGGTTTGAGTGGGGACCGACGACTGCCTACGGAACCAAGACCACAGTTACGTCGAATGCCAATTCCACCTCGCCGGTCACGTTGCAGGCCGCAATTACCGGACTGACGTACCCCAAGACCTATCACTATCGTGCCGCTTCGAGCAATGCGAAAGGCACCACGTATGGGATTGACCGGACCATCTCCACGGTGGCACCGGCGACGGCGGTCACGCTGAGCGATGCGGGCCACTCCCCCACATCGGCAACGCTGGCCGGACTGGTCAACAACGGCAGGCTGGCCAGCTACTACTGGTTCGAGTGGGGGACCAGCTCCGTCTTGCCCTACGCGAACCAGACGCCAACGGTGCAACTGGCTTCAGGTTTGAATTCATCCACCGTAACGGCTGCGATCACGGGTTTGGTGGATGGCACGATTTATCATTACCGCGTGGCCATCCAGACCGCCGCCGGTCCCATTGTCTATGGCAGTGACATGACGCTCGCTGCCATTTCGCAACAAGTGGCCGGTGAAGTGGTGGTAAACCTTCGCGCCAAGCATCCCAGCGCCGGTACCGCCACGTGGACAAACCAGGGCACCTTGGGGGGCGCCTTTACGCGTGCCGGCACGGCAAGTCCCGCCGCCTCCGTGCTGGGATCCGGCATCCCCGGTGTGTTCTTCAACGGCGTCACCGACAGTTATACGGGCCCCAGCCTGCCCACACAATTGCAAGGCAACAACAAGCGCACGATCGAGGCCTGGGTGTTTAATCCTGGCTTCGGCGATACCGATGAAATCGTTTCCCTCGGCCGTGCCGGGACACGCACGGAGACCACACTCGTCAATAATCTGAATGCCAGCAATGCCGTGATCCACGGCGCTGACGACATGGCTTACACCGCCGCCACCGTGCCGGCGCCAGGTCAATGGCATCATTATGTTTACACTTATGACGGCGCCCTCCATGCCAAGCTGTACGTCGATGGCATGCTCAAAGTCTCCAAGACCCTCGGCGGCCCTCTCAACCTCGGGGCGGATCCGATTGATCTGGCCTTGTCGAACGGTGTCACGGGTGTTCCTGGCACGCCGAGTTTCCATGGCTACATCAACTCGGTGCTGATCGGAACCGGCATGCTGACCGCTGCGCAGGTGCTGACCAATTTCAATCTCGGCGCCACTGGCACCACCGCCGCCGCGCCGGTTGCCACCACTCTGGGCGCTTCCAATCTCACCAGCACCACGGCCACGCTCAATGCCCGTGTGATACCGCAAGGCGCGGCCACGACCGCCTGGATCGAATGGGGCACGAGCACGAGTTATGACAATGCCACAACGCCTCAAAGCGTGGGGAGCGCGTGGGCTCCGTTCAGTGTGACGGCACCGCTGATCGGTCTTGCTGAAGGCGTCCAGTATCATTTCCGCGTGGTGGCTCAGAACAGCTTCGGCACCACGGCCGGCTCCGATGTTGTGTTTACTCCGGGCACTATTGCCAACAGCGGCATTCTCTGGGTTGATCTGCGGGCCACGGATGCGACAGCTGGGATGGCCACGTGGAAGAACCTTGGAGCCCTGGGTGATTTCACCGGCGTGGGCACGCTGACGGCTGTGGCCAGCGCTGCCGGTACCGGCATTGCAGGCGTGCAGTTCGATGGCACCACCAGTGCCTATCAGAGCCTCAACAACGCCGATCTTGATTTTTCTTTCCAAAGCGATCGCTCGATTGAAGCGTGGGTGTTGAACCCGGCGCTGGACCAGCCCTCTGAAACCGTGGTCAATCTGGGCCGCCAGATCGGCACGCGCACTTCGTTGCAGCTGAGCGCCGGCTCGGCCGACGCCTGGGTGGCGGGTACTGACACGGGTCTGTGGAGCTCGGCCACGCCGCCGTCTCCTCCCTCCGCAGGTATCTGGCATCACGTGGTGCTGGTGCATAATGGTGCTGCCAACACCCTTTCTACCTACGTTGACGGTGTGCTTGCGCTCAGCTTTACAGCTCCTGCTGGTTGGAACACCTGGGCCGATCCAGTGCTGCTGGGCGCTGCCCGCGACAGCACTGGCGCTGCCATCTGGGGCACCAATGGTTTCTCCGGCTTCCTCAACAGCCTGCGCATTCACGGTGGCGCGCTCACCGCCGCGCAAGTCGCCGCCAACTACACTGCCGGTCCTGCCACGGTGAGCGGCGCACCTGGCACCGCTCCTCTGGCCACCACTTTGGCGGCTGATTTGATCAGCGGCGCGAGCGCCACCTTGCACGGAGAGGTGACCCCTGGCGGCTTGGCGACCCAAGGCTGGATGGAATGGGGCACCAGCGCGGGGACCCTGAACACCACGACTGCGGCGGTGAATCTGCCGAACACGTTCACGGCTGAAGACGTCAACGTACCGATTGGTGGGCTCACTTCCGGCCAGACCTATTACTATCGTGTGGTGGCGCAAAACGCGCAGGGAACCGTGCCTGGCTCGGTGCTGTCTTTTGTTTCCACCGGCAACCTTCCCAACCTGCCCGGCGCGACAACGAATGCGGCCACGGGCGTGGCTGCGGGAGGCAAAGCCACACTAAACGGCACTGCCGTGCCCGACGGGCTCGCCACCAAGGCGTGGTTTGAATACGGCCCGACCGTCAACCTCGGCAGCACCACGGCCACCACCAGCCTCACGGCGGCCACCGTGTCGAAGACGATGACCGCCGCACTTACCGGCCTGCTGCCTCATACGACCTATTACTTCCGCCTCGTCGCCCAAAACACGGCGGGCACTGTCGTCGGCAGCGTGCTGACGTTCGCCACCGCGAACAGTATGCTCACGGCAACCCCAGGCAGCGTCACAATCAAGGAAAACTCCGCCACGGTCCTCTCCCTCAAAGCCACGGATTCCGACAAGCAGACGTTGAACTACGTCGTGATTGGGGCCGGACCTCAACATGGCTCATTGAGCGGGATGGGGTTGACCCCGACTTACACCCCGGTAACCTACTATCACGGTACTGACAGCTTCCAGTTCGCGGTGACTGATGGCGTGCAGCAATCGAATACCGTCACATTCTCTATCACGGTCACGCCGGTGAACCAGCCGCCATATGGCGTCAATGCGCCGGCCTCCGGCCCTGAGGATACGAGCATCGTGGGCGCAGTCACGGCCATCGATCCGGAAGGCGATCCAATTCTGTCATATGCCAAGGCATCCGATCCCACCCACGGGACCGTCATTGTGACTGCGACCACAGGTGCCTTCACCTACGTGCCCGCACCGAACTACAATGGCCCCGACAGCTTTACCTTTACCGCATCAAATGGTGCAGGGACGGGGCCTGCAGGTACCATCTCGATCACGGTCACCCCTGTGCCTGATGCACCCACAGCCTCGAACAGCAGCGCATGGACTCCAAAAAATCTCAGTGTCAGTGGCAACGTGATCGGCGCGGATGTCGATGGCAATCCCATCTCCTACGCCAAGCTCGTCGATCCTTCGCACGGCACGGTTACCGCGTTCAACACCACCACCGGTGCCTGGACGTATTCGCCCTCGGCGAATTACGTTGGGACTGATTTCTTTACGTTCAATGTATCCGATGGCACGCTCACTTCCAACAGCGCCACCGTGACCATCACCATCAGTGGTCCCACCGCCAATGATGCGACTTTCACCGGCGTGCGCGATGACCTGATCAGCGGCATGCTGAACGCCAGTGATCCTAACAGCGCGAGCCTCACCTACTCACTGGTAACGGCGCCGCAGCACGGCAGCGCCACGGTGAACAGCGCAGGCACGTTCTCCTACAACCCTGTTGCGGACTTTATCGGTACGGACACATTCACCTTCAAGGTCAACAACGGTACGCTTGACTCCAATCCGGGCACCATCACCCTCATCATCACTGAGAGGCCGCCGGAATGGACCTGGCAGCAGGGGTCGAATGTGGCAAAGAAGCCGGGTACCTATGGCACGTTCCGCCTGACTGCGGCGGCCAATATTCCGGGTGCGCGCACGGGTGCGGCGTCGTGGACGGATGCCAGCGGCAATTTCTGGGTCTTCGGCGGCACAGGCTTCGCCACCAGCGCCACTGCCGGTTTGCTTAATGATCTCTGGAAGCGCGATGCCACCACCGGCCAATGGACCTGGATCAAGGGCGGCAATACCACCAATGGAGCCGGTGTCTATGGTGCCCCGGGTCAGAACAATCCTACTAACACGCCGGGTGCCCGCACTGGAGCGCAGACGTGGTTCTCGGGAGGTAAGCTCTGGCTCTTTGGGGGCACGGGGCGTGATAGCAGCGCGACGGGCAACGGAATGCTCAATGACCTGTGGTATTTCCATCTGGGCACCGGCAACTGGATCTGGGTGAAGGGCTCTAACTTCGTCAACGCCAACGGCACCTATGGCTCCCTGGGTATTGCCTCCAGCACCAACACGCCCGGTGGGCGAAATGGCGAGTCGGGCTGGGTGGACGCGGCGGGCAACCTCCTGCTGTTTGGCGGCAATGGCCGCCCTGGCACCGGCACGCTCACCGGCAATCTCAACGACCTGTGGAAATACGATCCGGTCGCCAACAAGTGGGCATGGATCAACGGCAGCAGCGGTCTGGATGCCAATGGTGTCTATGGCACCATGGGCACCGCAACCACCATGACCACACCGGGTGGCCGCAGCTTCGCCAGCGTCTGGTGCGGTGCGAATGCCAATTCCCCTGGCAGTGCCGGTTTTTACCTGTTTGGCGGTGCTGGACGCGCTGCCACGGGCACGACCAAGGGCAGTCTCAACGATCTCTGGCTTTACGATCAGAACAACAACACCTGGACATGGCTCGGCGGTTCCAATGCCCTCAACGCCGCAGGCGTGTATGGAACGCTGGCTCTTGCCGCCCCGACGAATCAGCCAGGTGCCCGCTCAGCCTCCTCGGCCTGGGTGGATGCCACCGGCAACCTGTGGCTTTTTGGCGGGCAAGGGAGCAGCGGCCTGCTCAATGACCTGTGGCGCTTTGATCCATCTGCCTCGGCCTGGGTATGGATGAAGGGGCCCAGCACTGCCAATGGCGCGGGTGCTTATGGGACGCTCGGTGTCAGCGCTCATGGCAATACGCCTGGTGCCCGGAGCGGCGCCTGCTCTTTTGTGGATGTGAATGGCGATCTCTGGCTCTTCGGTGGAGCCAGCGGGGTTAGTTCCTACAACGACGTCTGGTCGCTGGGGCTGCCGCGTGTGCCCGCGATCACTCAGTTTGGGATCTCCGGCATTGGCAACACCGGGGCCACCCTGCAATTGCAGGCGAGCACCTTCGGCCAGACCATGACCGCGGCCTTCCTTGTATGGAATCCGGTCACTCCGAACAGTGTCAGCACCTTCTATCCGGCAGTGATTGCCGGGGGCAGCACGGCGACCGCGAGCTATGGACTTACCGGTTTGACTGCCGGCACCAGCTATATGGTGCAGGCCACAGCGACCAACATCCTGGGCACAGGTCGCAGCGAGCCTGTTGAGTTCACCACCACCGGCAGCGCCCCCGCAACTAACGTAAGTTTCGCAAGTTCAAGCGCGACTGTGGGTGAAGCCTCAGGCGTGGCCAATGTGACAGTGAACCTGAATGTGCCCGCCCCTGCGGCATTCACGATTCCTCTCACACTCGGTGGTTCGGCCACTGCGGGAATCAAGTACACGGCGCCACCTCCATACGTGACGTTTACCGCAGGCCAGTCTTTGGCCTTGATCTCGATCCCGATTATTAATGAATTGACTGTCGAGGGTGATCAAACGGTGACGCTGACTCTAGGCACGCCCACAGGTGGAGTTAATGTGCTTCCGCCGAGTGTCTTTACCCTCACCATTACCGATGATGATGTGGTGCCGTCGATAGACTTCCCCCCAGCTTCCCAATTTGTCACGGTCGGTACCCCGACGACCTTCACTGTGGTCGCCACAGGCAGCAACCTGACCTACCAATGGAAGAAGAACGGTGTCAACATCCCTGGAGCGACCAGCAGCAGCTACACCATCGCCAGCGCGGCACTCAGCTCCGCTGCCAACTACTCTTGCGACGTTAAAAACTCGCTGGCCGTCGCCACCACCATCTCTGCGGAGCTCTATGTCGTCGATGCCACGCCGAAGTCCGTCATTCTTACGGCTGGCCCCACCCAGAATACCAGCTTTACGGCGGCCGCGGCGGGCCCCCCAGGTTCGACGATCATTTACGCATGGCAGGAAAATGGCTTCCCAGTCGTCCTTAGCCCGCCCCACCTGCAAGTCGCAAGCGCAACGCCCCAGACATTGGCTTTTGTGGGCATTCTCACGGGCGATACTGGCAACTACACCTGCAAGGTCAGCAAGGCAGGAGTCCCCTCGCTGAATGCCGTGTCTGGAAATATCAGGCTGGCAGTGCCAAACCAAATACCGGTGTTGCAGGCCATCAATCCAGGCCCAGGTTTGCCATCAGGCGTGGTGGGCAGCCCCTACAGCTATCAGGTGCTCAGCAATGCTGACGCGCCCGTGTCCAACTTGGGTACGACTCCCAGTTCCTTCAGTGCCAATGGGTTGCCGGCCGGTCTCACCATCAATCCAACCACGGGTCTCATTTCCGGCAAGCCGGCTGCCGCCGTCACAGCCCAAGTGGTAACGATTACCGCCAAGAACGTGATTGGTACCAGCGCGCCACTGACGCCAATCATCAATATCCTGCCTCTGCCGGCTGGAGTGGCTGGAACGTTTGTTGGCCTCATCGACAGTGCTTCTGCCACCAGCAATTTGGGCGGGCGTTTCGACCTCAGCGTGGGGGCCACGGGCAGTTTCACCGCCAAAGTCACCCTTGCGGGCTCTACTGCCAGCACCAGCGGCCAGGTGGTGCCCACTATCACCTCAGGAGTTGTCAGCGCAGTCGGAGGCACCGCTACGTTTGCCAGACCTGGCAATCAGCCTCTGACGGTCATCTTCACCATCAATTTTGCAGCGAACACCCTCACCGGCACATTTACTGATCCTCTGCTAGGCTCTGCCCCCGTCAATGGCTTGCGCAATATTTGGAGCACAGGCGCTCCAGCCACCACTGCCGGCAATTACACGTTTGCAATGCAGATTCCAGCCGCATCCGTGGGTGATATCAACATCCCCCAGGGAGCAGGCTTCGGAACCTTCACGGTTGCTGCCGCTGGCACCTTGACCGTCATTGGCAAGACCGCCGACGGCCAGTCGTTCACTGTGAACACCATCGTTGGGCCTGCCGGTCAGTTGCCCATGTTCGCCCCGTTCACGACTTCGTTGGGCAGCTTGATCGGCACACCCGTAATCACCGCCGGATCCCTCAATGGCAACACTCTCAGTTGGTCGAAGAACGTCGCACCAGCGACTTCGAAGGACATGGGCTATCGCCAGGGTTTTGATCCGATTGATCTTGACGTCACTGGCGGAATTTATGTCCAGCCGGCACTGGTGGGTATCCTCTTTGGCCTGCCCAACACTTCCAACAACGCCAAGCTCACCTTTGCCGAAGGTGGGCTGGTCACTGCGGATGCTCCGCCTGTGATCTTCACCATCAGCGACACCAGTGCGACCACCACGGCGCAGACCATCACCCTGCCTACCGCCGGGGGTGTCCTCAATCCTGACAAAGTCACGCTCACCCTGAGCCTCACGCCTGGCACTTACACCGGAAGCTTCACCATCCCGAACCCGGTTGTCGCCCTGGCGCGCAAGGTGACGTTCTACGGTGTGCTGACCAATAACGTTCCGGCCCCGGGGTTCTTCCTGGTTCCGCAGCTTCCAGAGCCTGGCCAGACGCTCACCACTTCGCCCGTCCTGTCAGCGGCGATCAATCTCACAACGCCTTAGTTCAAAGCCGTGCTCGCTTGATGACTCATCCCCACTAGCGGGGAGGGGATCGAGATGGGCGGCGCAACAAACCCCGAACATTCGGCTGTTGCGTGACGTTGGTCTGTCTTCAATTCTTGCCTTGCCATGACACCCCGCCTGCCTCTGCTTGCCGCCGCCTTTGTTGCTTTCACCCTGACCCATGCCGGGGAGGTTTCCCTCTTCAACGGCAAAGATCTCAGTGCCTGGCAGGAGCCGCTTGGCACTTGGTCGGTGGTGGGTTCCGTAGCGCTTGACGGCGCCAATCCCAAAGGATTTGTCTCGCAGCCCGGCGAGGGCGTGATGCTTAACTCCGCGGCGGGCAAAGGCATTGACATCGTAAGCAGGGCCGAGTTTGGCGATTGCCAGATTCATGTGGAATTCTGCGTGCCGCAGGGTTCGAACAGTGGTGTCTATGTGCAGGGCCGGTATGAAGTGCAAGTGCTCGACAGCTATGGCAAGCCCGAGATCGGTGAACACGATTGCGGCGCGATCTACCAGCGCTGGAAGGACGGCAAAGGCTACGAAGGCCACGCCCCCAAGGTGAACGCCAGCAAGCCGGCCGGAGAGTGGCAGAGCTTTGACATCACGTACCGTGCGCCGCGATTCGACGCCTCTGGCAAGAAGACGGAGAACGGCAAATTCATCAAGGTGGTCCACAACGGCCAGGTGGTTCAGGAGAATGTGGAAGTGACTGGCCCCACGCGCGGCAGCCGATTTGAAGACGAAGCCTCCACCGGCCCGATTCGTCTCCAGGGTGACCATGGACCGGTGGCATTTCGCAATTTGCGCGTGGTGAAATGATCAGGGACGCCGGCACTGCCCGGAGACTGAGTTTTCATCCCACGGACGCCCCAAAGTCTTCACCCTTGCACCCCGGTCCCGCCGTGGCAATGTCCCATCCCATTTATGCGTTGCCCAAAGTGCGGTAGCTCTCAGGACCGAGTGATCGACTCTCGTGAGGCGCGGGACGGCCATGCCATCCGGCGGCGGCGCGAGTGCCTGCGCTGCACCTTCCGGTTCACCACGTATGAAGAGGTGGAACGCGAAGAGCTGCGGGTGGTGAAGCGCAATGGCGCGCGTGAGCCCTTCAATCGGGACAAGCTGTTTGGCGGCATTCGCAAGGCATGCGAGAAGAGGCCGGTGAAAATTGAGGAAATCGAGCGTGCAGTGGACGAAATCGCCACCGAACTCGAAGAGGAAGGCTACAAAGAGATTCCTTCCTCCGTTATTGGAGCCAAAGTCATGCGCCGCCTGGAGGCCATCGACCATGTGGCCTACGTTCGCTATGCCTCTGTCTACCGGCAGTTCGAAGATGTGGGTGAATTTATCAATGAAATCCAGTCGCTGGGTACACGCAACCTTGGCGATGGCAGCCAGCGCGAACTTTTTCCCTGATCATGAGCCACAAGACCCTGTTTCAAAAAATCATGGATCGGGAGATCCCTGCCGACATCCTCTATGAAGATGCCGAATGCTGTGCGTTCAACGACGTCAACCCGCAGGCACCCACTCACATCCTGATTGTTCCACGCAAGCCCATCCCGCGCGTTGGCGACGCCAGTGCGGAGGATCAGGGCCAGCTTGGTGCCCTTCTGCTCGCCGCTGGCAAGATTGCCGGGCAGCTGGGTCTCAAGGATCCCGGCAAAGGCTTCCGCCTGGTGATCAACCAGGGCGCGGACGCCGGTGAGTCTGTGCCCCATCTGCACGTCCACCTGCTGGCCGGGCGTGCGCTGGCGTGGCCCCCGGGTTGAACCCGAACGCCGCGATTGACCGGGACGATCTTCCGCCGATCCCGGCCCCATGCGGCCCGGCGGCTGCGAGCTCAGTATTTTCAAATACAGGCCCGCAGCACGCCGAACCGCCTGTGCCTCGGGCTGTGCTGGAATCTGGTCCCCGTTGAATCGTGGCCCCCGGGTTGAGCATGAGTTTTGCTTTCCGGGCATTGACCGCAGGGGCAAACCGGACAACGAGAAGGGGTTCATGAAAACCATTCTCCGCGTCCTGGCCTACCTCCGCCGCTATCCGTTCATGGCCTCGGCGCAGCTGCTCTGTGCCATCGTCGGCACCTTGATGCTGGGGGTGTATCCCCTGGTCACGCGCGAGTTGATCAATGTCATCATCCCGAACCATCAGTGGGAACGGCTGACAGGTGCCTGCCTTCTTGCCACCGGCGCCTATCTGGTTCAGCTTCTGATGAGCTCGCTGCGCCTCCGGCTCAACAACACCTTTGAGCAGAAGGTGGTCTATGATTTGCGCAGTGACTTATACGAGCGCCTGCAGCGCCTGCCGCTGCGCTGGTTCGACAACCGCCCCACCGGTGACATCATGACCACCGTTTCGGAAGATATTCCAGCCGTGGAACGTGTCCTCATCGACGGGGTCGAGCAGGGTGTCATCGCAGTGCTGCAAATCGGCATTTTTGCGGTGATCATGTTCCGCGCCGACGCCACGCTGGCGTGGACGGCCTTGCTGCCCATCCCTTTTCTGGCGGTCGGCGCAGTGCTTTACACCAGGAGCGCCCGTGAGCGGCATCGCTGCGTTCGCAAGGCCAGCAGCGGAATGAACTCGCTCCTTCATGACAATGTTTCAGGCATGCGCCAGATCAAGGCCTATGCGATGGAGAAGGAGGAACACGCGCGCTTCAATGAAGGCTCCGGGGCCGTGCGCGACGCCACCTTGCATCTGATGCGTGTGTGGTCTGTTTACAGGCCCAGCATGACCTTCCTCAAGGACATGGGCACCATCATCGTGCTGTGGTTTGGCACACGCGCGATTCAGGCGGGGCATTTGCGGCCCGATGGCCTGCCGGTGTTCCAAATGGGCGACCTCATGGCCTTCCTGATCATTGTCCGCTACTTCTATGAGCCCATCGAGCAGCTGCACAGTCTCAACCAGCTGATTCAGGCCGGACGCGCGGCTGGCGAGCGGGTGTTCGACATCATGGATGCACCGGAGGAGGCGGGCATTGACGATGGCGAGCTGCTGAGCAACGTACGCGGCCACATCCGCTATCAGAACGTGGGCTTCAGCTACACCGGCAAACTGCCGACCGTGCATGGCATCACCATCGACGCGCTGCCGGGACAAACCATTGCGCTGGTGGGGCCCACCGGTGCCGGCAAGTCCACGATCATCAACCTGCTCACCCGCTTCTATGAGCATGATGAAGGCGAGCTGACCATTGACGGTGTTCCGGTCAAAACGATCAGCAAGAGCAGCCTGCGCAAGAACATCGGCTATGTCACCCAGGAGAGTTTTCTGTTCAACGGATCCGTGCGCGACAATTTGCGCATCGGCAAACGCGATGCCACCGATGCCGAATTGTGGGACTGTCTCGCCAGTGCCAATGCCGATGATTTTGTGAGGCACCTCCCCAAACAGCTCGACACCCATGTGGGCGAGCGCGGCATCAAGCTCAGCGTGGGCGAGAAGCAGCGTGTCAGCATCGCCCGCGCCCTGCTGCGCAATCCGCCCATCCTCCTGCTTGATGAGGCCACCGCCAGCGTCGATACCGAGACCGAGCGCCAGATCCAGCAGGCCCTTGAGAGGCTTATGCGGCAGCGCACCAGCTTCGTCATCGCTCACCGGCTCAGCACGGTGCGCAACGCCGACCGCATTTACGTGCTCGATCACGGACGTATCGTGGAGCAGGGGACGCACGATCAGTTGATCGATGCCGGCGGGCTGTATTCCGAGCTGTGCCGCAGCAGTTTGATTGCCGCGGGAGCCCAGGGAATGGACTTCGTGGACCAAGTGGACTGAATGCACTACCCGCCGGGTGCATCAAGTCCACCTCCCGGGGCCAATAATATCTGGCAGAAGCGGCGCTTCTGCCCTGTAATGCATTGCGCATGACTCCCGCTGCCGATCCCTCCATGCCACGTCGCTTTGGCCTGCTTCAGGCCACGGCGCTGAACATGTCGAACATGATGGGGGCCGGCCCCTTCATCACGATCCCGCTGCTGATGAGCGCCATGGGCGGCCCGCAGGCGATGCTGGGCTGGGTGGTGGCGCTTGTGATCACTGTGGCGGATGGCCTGGTGTGGAGCGAGCTGGGAGCGGCAATGCCGCACTCCGGCGGAACCTACGGCTATCTGCGGGCGAGCTTTGGCAAGGGCGGCCCGTTCATGGCCTTCCTGTTCATCTGGCAGCTCATCGTCAGCGGTCCGCTGGAAATCGCCTCGGGCTACATCGGCTTTGGACAATACCTGCGCTATCTCTGGCCTGCGGCGACGGAATTCGAAGTGAAGTTGGCGGGTGCTCTCATGGGTTTGGTGGTGATCTTCCTGTTATACAGGCGGATCCAGGGCATTGGGCGTCTGATGGTGTCGCTTTGGGTGGGGGTCATGATCGCCATAGTGGCCGTGATCGCGACCGGTGTGATGCACTTTGATGCGAAGGTGGCCTTCGATTTTCCGCCCCATGCCTTCCAGTTTTCCTGGGGATTCCTGCTGGGCCTGGGTGTGGCTTCGCGGGTGGGTATCTACGATTACCTCGGGTACTACGACGTGTGCTACATCGGCGATGAGGTGAAGGAGCCTGGTCGCGTCATTCCCCTATCCGTGATGGTCAGCCTGGTGAGCGTGGCGCTGATTTACATGGGCATCAATCTGTCCATCATCGGCACGGTGCCGTGGCGTGAATTTGTGCCTGTCGCGGACCCCTTGCCACCGGTGGCCTCCATGTTCATCGAGAAGATTCACGGGCGCGGTGCAGCGCAGTTGTTCACCCTGCTCGTGCTTTGGACCATCGTTGCAGGCGTGTTTGCGCTGCTGCTGGGCTACTCGCGCATTCCTTATGCGGCAGCACGGGATGGCAGCTTCTTCAAGGCCTTCGGGCGGTTGCACCCCACCGGCGCTTTTCCGCATCTGTCGCTGCTGGTCGTGGGCGGGTTGTCCATCGGCTTCGCGTTCCTGCCCTTGATGACGGTGATCGAAGGCCTTCTCACCATCCGCATGGCGGTTCAGTTCATCGGTCAAATCGGGGCGCTGCTGTGGCTGCGCAAGCACAGACCGGAGATGGTCTGGCCGTTCCGGATGTGGTTTTATCCGCTGCCCGCATTGGTGGCGCTGGTGGGCTGGGTGTGCTTGATCGTCACGCAAACGGTCGAGCAGCTTGCGTATGCAGGCGGATTTCTGGCGCTGGGGGTGGTCAGCTACTTCGTGCGGCAGGCGCTGAATTTGAAATCCGCCAGCAGACTTTGACATTCATCCTGGAACGGCCAGCCTGAAGCGATGCGAACTTTCCTTCAACACTACGGCATGCTGGTCGTTCTACTGGCGCTGGGGGTGTGCTTCAGCATCGCGACGATGCAGGAGCAGCCGACCGTGGGCGATGCAGCTGGCCGGACGCTGGCGGCGCACCTGGGCAAGACGGGCAGCCTGGTGATTGTGGCGGGTGGCACACCTGAAGAGGCGGCCTTCGCACATGCGGTGGAGGCTGAGCTGATGAAGACCGGCCGGCGGGCGGAAGCCATGGTGCTGGGCGATCCCAAGGATGCACGCAAGGTGCTGGAAGATCTCAATGCCCGCGGGGTGGCCCTCCAAGTCCTCGCCCTGAGCCAGGCTGCGTCAGAATGGATGGTGTTCAGCGATCTGCGCACGGATTTTCCGGTGCTGGGGACTCCTGTGATCGTCAAGCCGCGCGCGGAGAGGTGGCCCAGCTTCTTGAAGCGTGAGAACTTGATCAACATCGCCAACCAGATCGCAGTGATAGCCATCGTCGCCATTGGCATGACCATGGTCATCATCACCGGCGGCATTGATCTTTCGGTGGGCAGCCTCATCGCGCTTTCGGCGGTGATGGTCGCTCTGCTGGTGCGCGACTGCGCCGGTGCGGAGCATGCCTCCGCCGCGGGAATGCTGCTTTCGGGGCTGGGGGCGATGGCCGTCTGCGGCCTTATAGGTGCGGGGACGGGGTTGGTGGTCACGCGCTTTGCGATTCCGCCCTTCATCGTCACGCTGGCGATCATGCTGGTGGCGAGCGGGCTGGCGTTCCTGCTGGCCAAGGGGCAGTCCATTTACCAGGTGCCGGACAGTTTTGTCACGCTGGGGCGGGGGACCGATGTTCTCGGTCTGCCGAATGCCGTTGTACTCATGCTGCTGCTTTACGCGGCGGCGCATTTGTTCATGAAACACACCGCCATGGGCCGCTATTTGTATGCCGTCGGTGGCAATCGCGAGGCAGCGCTGGTGTCCGGGTTGCGCGTGAGCCTTGTGCTGGTGTTTGCCTACACGGTGAGCGGGCTCCTCGCGGGGCTGGGCGGTGTGATCATGGCCTCACAGCTGAAGAGCGGCTCGCCAACCTACGGGCAGATGTACGAGCTGTTCGTCATCGCGGCAGTGGTGGTGGGTGGCGCTAGCTTGAGCGGCGGTCGCGGGCGCATGTTCGGCACCTTGATCGGTGCCTTGATCATCGCCGTCATCCAAAATGGCATGAACTTGACCAACATCGAAAGTTACACGCAAAAAGTCGTGCTCGGACTGGTCATTCTCGGAGCGGTGATGCTGGATCAGCTCAAAGCCGGTGTCTCGGTCAGGTAAGTTGCACGCGAGCCTTTTTCACCTTCATGACGGACTTCCTCGTTTTTGAAAACATCAGCAAATGCTTCGGCTCCGCGCGGGCGGTGAATGATGTCACGCTGCGCATTGGCAAGGGCGAGATCTTCTCGCTGCTCGGTCCCAGCGGCTGTGGCAAGACCACGTTGCTGCGCATTGCAGCTGGTTTCGAAACGCCGGACAGCGGCCGGATTCTGCTCGATGGCAGGGACATCACGCACCTGCCGCCCAATGAGCGTCCGGTGAATACGGTGTTCCAGAATTACGCGCTGTTTCCGCACCTGAGCGTGCGCGACAACATTGCCTTTGGCCCCCGCATAGCAGGGATCCCCAAGGCTCGGCGTTCCGCCGATGTGGAGGCGATGCTCAAGCTCGTGAAACTGGAGCTGCATGCCGGAAAGAAACCGCAGCAGCTCAGCGGCGGGCAGAAGCAGCGGGTGGCAATTGCGCGGGCGCTGATCAACAAACCCCAGGTGCTGCTCCTGGATGAGCCGCTGGCAGCGCTCGATCTGAAACTGCGCCAGCATCTGCTCATGGAATTGCTCACCATCCACCGCGAAGTGGGCACCACCTTCATATATGTCACGCACGATCAAACCGAGGCCATTGGCCTGAGCGATCACATCGCGGTGCTGAACGAAGGCCGCCTGGAACAGGCGGGATCGCCGCGCGAGATCTACGAGTCGCCGCGCTCCAGCTTTGTCGCATCCTTCATCGGCGACACGAACTTTCTTACCGGCGAGGTGACCGGAAACGATGGCGCGTCTTTCTGCCATGTGAGCATTGGCTCACTGGGAGAATTCACCGCGAGTGCCGCCGCCCCGCTTGCGAGGGGGGCCAGCGTGCGTTTGAGCGTCCGTCCCGAGGCTTGGTCGCTTTCGCAAACCGCAGCAGGGCGGAACTCCATTCGCGCGCGAGTGGAGGAGGTGTTGTATCTGGGTGCAAATTCCTGCCTTACCCTCAGCGCGGGCACCCAGCGGCTCGTGGTGCATTGCTCGAACCGGCAGGAGGATGGAGACGGCTTTGTCCATCGAGGCGCGGAAGTCTGGGCCAGCTTTCATCCGGAGGATGCGGTGGTGCTGCTGAGCAGTCCAGCCACTCCTTGACTGGACTGACTAGGAGCGGATTTTCCATGCCGCAGGAGGAAGGCCGGTGCGATCCATGGCGTAAGTATCCGCAGCCATGTCTCGTCTAGCCCTGTTCGCTGTGTTTGTTTCCGTCCCCGCGGTTCAGGGGGCGGGCATAGATTTTGTCAAAGACATCCAGCCCATTTTTGCGGAGCACTGCTATCAATGCCATGGCCCGAAACGGCAGGAGGCGGGGTTCCGGCTGGACCACAAGCCCAGCGCCTTGAAGGGAGGCGACCTCGGCGTGGCCATTGTGCCGGGCAAGGCCGCTGACAGCCTGCTTGTCCATGCGGTCAATGGCACAAACCCCAAGCTCAAGATGCCGCGCAAAGGCGAGCGATTGACCAGCGAACAGATCGCCATGCTGAGCACCTGGATTGATGTCGGTGCGCCCTGGCCGGACAGCGCCTCTGCGAAGATTGACAAGGGGGCAGGCCACTGGGCCTTCAAATCACCGGTGAAGCCAGCCCTGCATCAAGGCTCCGCCCATCCTATTGATGCATTCGTCCTGGACCGCCTCGCCAAGGAAGGCCTGAGGGCCTCGCCACCCGCCGCACCCGAGACCCTGATCCGCCGCCTATCTCTTGACCTGCTAGGCCTGCCGCCCTCGCCGAACGAGGTAGATAAATTCGTCGCCGAAATGAAGGCAGAAGGCGCCTCATCAGGCCCTTCGTCTTCGGTTTATCTGCGCTGGGTCAATGAGCTCCTATCCAGCCCGCACTACGGCGAGCGTTGGGGCCGCCAGTGGCTGGATGCGGCCCGCTATGCGGACAGCAACGGCTATGAGAAGGATCCCATGCGTTACATCTGGTTCTACCGCGACTGGGTCATCAACGCGTTTAACAGGGATCTGCCCTACAATCAGTTCATCATCGAGCAGCTCGCCGGCGATCAACTGCCGAACGCCACCCAGGACCAGATCGTGGCAACCGGATTCCTGCGCAACTCGATGGTCAATGAGGAAGGCGGCGCGGACCCTGAACAGTTCCGGATGGAGGCGATGTTCGACCGGATGGACACCATCGGCAAAAGCATTCTCGGCCTGACGATTGGCTGCGCGCAATGCCACAATCACAAGTACGACCCGATCACGCAGGAGGAATACTATCGAATGTTCGCCTTCCTGAACAATGACAACGAACCCTGGCGCGTGGTCTATACCCCGGCGGAACAGATGCGGCTCGGGCAGATGCATCAGCGTGTGGCCGGGCTGGAAGGAAAACTTCAGCACGAGCAGCCCGACTGGCAGGAGCGCATGGCCCAATGGGAGGCGGGCATGAACCATGACCTGCCCAATTGGCGCGTGCTTCAGGCGCCCTTTCTTGATGACACCACCGGCGGGCAGAAATTCATCCTGCAACCCGACGGCAGCTTCCTGGCGCAAAGCTACGCGCCCACCAAGGCCACGCCCAAGTACGAAGTGAACGGGGAGGTGAGCAATGTCACCGCCTTCCGTCTTGAGCTTCTAACCGATCCCAACCTCCCCGCCTACGGCCCGGGCCGCTCCCCAAAGGGCGTCTGCGCCTTGAGCGAGTTCATCGTCGAGGCCGAGGTGGACGGAAAAACCCAGAAGCTCAAGTTTGCCAGCGCGACTGCTGATTTCGGCGAAGTTGAAAACACGCCGCTGGTGGATTATGCGCGCGATCAGGACAGCGCGAAGGACAAGCGGGTCACCGGTCCCGTGGGCTATGCCATTGATGGCAAGGATGACACCGCATGGGGCATTGATGCCGGCCCCGGGCGGCGCAATCAGTCACGCAATGCCGTGTTTGTTCTCGACAAGCCATTGGCCAGGGCTTCCAAGCTCACCATCTCACTGGCGATGAAGCACGGCGGCTGGAACAGCGACGACCTGCAAACCATGAACCTGGGCCGGTTCCGCATCAGTTGCACCAGCGCCTCGAATGCGGTGGCTGATCCCTTGCCAAAGGCGGTACGCGATGTGCTGAGCGTCCCGCGGGACAAGCGCACTCCGGCGCAGGTGGTCGCGGAATTTAGCTTCTGGCGCACCACCGTGCCGGAGTGGAAGCCGGTGAATCGCGAAATTGATCTCGCCTGGAAGAGCCACCCCGAGGGCACGACCACCCTGGTGCTCGACAAGCGCGAGCAGCCGCGCATGACCAGCATGCTGAAGCGGGGCGATTTCCTCAAGCCCGGCGACCGGGTCAGCGCGGGCGTGCCTGCCGTGTTGAATCCGTTGCCAAAGAACGCCGATGGCTCCCGCCTCACCTTTGCCCGGTGGATGGTGGACCGCAAGTCACCCACCACGGCGCGCGCCTTCGTAAACCGTGTCTGGCAGTCCTACTTCGGCACCGGGCTGGTGAACACGCCCGAGGATTTGGGCACGCAGGGCGAGACGCCTATGTACCGCGACCTGCTCGACTGGCTCGCCAGCGAGTTCATGGACCGTGGCTGGAGCGTCAAGGAACTGCACCGGCTCATCGTCACCAGCGCCACCTATCAGCAGAGCAGCCGGGTCACGCCCGCCGCTTTGGAGCGTGATCCCTACAACCGGCTGCTGGCCCACGGCCCGCGTTTCCGGGTGGACGGCGAAGTGGTGCGCGACATTCAGCTCAGTGTCAGCGGCCTCCTCAATCCCACGCTCGGCGGTCGCGCCATCATGCCTCCCGCCCCGCAGTTCCTGTTCGAGCGGCCCGCCAGCTATGCGCCCTTCCCGTGGAAGACGGAGACCGACAGCAACCAGTACCGCCGCGCAGTCTATGTCTTTCGTCGTCGCAGCACGCCATATCCCTTCTTGAGCACCTTTGATGTGCCCAGCGCCGAATCCGCCTGCGTTCGCCGCCCCAAGAGCAACACCCCGCTGCAAGCGCTTATGACCTTGAATGAAACCATGTCCATGGAGTCCGCAAATGCATTGGCCCAGCGCATGATCAAGGAAGGCGGCAAGGATGAGGCCACGCGCATCGCTCACGGCTTCAAGCTTTGCACCGGCCGTGCGCCCGGAGCGACCGAGCTGACGGCATTGACGGGATTGCTGCATCGGCAGGAGCAGCGCATCGCTGCGGGCCACGATGCCGATGCCGCCGTGCCTTACACAGTGGTGGCACGAGTGATGTTGAACCTGGACGAGACGATCACGAAGGAGTGAGCCAGTCTATTTGGCTGCACGCGCGCAGCAGGACTGAGATCGCGGTGATGGGGCAATGCCCAGTCGGGCAACGGGGCAAGTTACTTGCTCTAGATCCCACCAATGCTTGTTTCAGCCACGTATGCTGGTAGCATGAGTCACCTGCGGGTGGAGTGTCCTGAATAAGTGGCACGAGTCCGCACCCCAAATCTGCAGCGTATGAATGAAACTGTGTTGTCCATGACGGTATCCCTCTTGGTGCTTGTCGGTCTGGCGGTGCTCATCATCATTGTGCATGCCAGGACATCAGCAACGCTCCATCCGTCACTGCTCTCGGAGGTCATCTTCCTCTGTTGCGTCTATTTCGCCACCTATGTTGTTTGCGGTCTCACATACACCGGTCCTAAATCTGGGTTCATTTCCCTCTCTACTCTCGCCGTTGTTTCCAGCGCGCTGATGTTGCGACGGCCGCCTGGCTCCCGGCTATTCTGCTGTATCGTGCTGTGGCTTTCCATTTATGGTATGTGGCACGAGAAGGAGGCTGGCGACTCGGCGACGGTTGGGCACCTTCGGCAGCTTCTTAACGCGGAGATGGCGGGGCATTCGACAAACGACAAACCGCCATGATTTGATCGAAGCCGAACCGACCGCGATGACTGCCCGCAGAGCGCGCTGATATCCCTGACTGCGGCCTCCCCCAGTCAGCGCAACAGGGGATTTGATGTCCCTGTAGAACGCAACGCACCCAAAAGGAAAGCTCGACGCCGACTCTCTCGTTGTTTATTAAACGAGATTCACCCGAAAAACTCATCACTTACCCCCATGGCCACCACCTCACGCCGTCACTTTTTGAAGAAGACCACCGGAGCCGTCGCTGCCTTCGGATTTCCCTCGATCATCCCGGCCTCGGTGCGCGGGCAGAATGCGCCTTCGAGCAAGATCACCATGGCTGTGTTCGGCTGGGGCATGCAGGGTCCGGCCAATACCAATGCCTTTCTCAAGGAGCAGGACTGCAGGGTCGTTGCCGCGTGTGATCTGGACAAGAACCATCTCAAGGCCGCGGTCAATACGATCAACACCAGCTACGGCAACACGGACTGCAAGCCCTATCATGACTACCGTGAAGTCATGGCGCGCAAGGACATCGACGCGGTCATGATTGCGATTCCTGACAACTGGCACGCGCTGGTTGCCACGGAAGCCGCGCGCAATGGCAAACACATCTATGGCGAGAAGCCGCTGGCCCGCACCATTGCCGAGCAGCGCGCGATCGTGAATGCGGTGAAGAAACACGATGTGATCTGGCAGACCGGAAGCTGGCAGCGCAGCCAGTCGCAGTACCGCATGGCGGCGGAATTTGTCCGCAACGGCCTGATTGGCAAACTACAGCACGTCGAGGTGGGACTGCCCAGCGGCCATCATGATTTCGCCGGTACCGGCAGCAAGACCCAGGTCACCGCGCCGCCGCCCGAACTGGATTACGACATGTGGATCGGCCCGGCCACGATGGAGGACTATATCGAAGCGCGCGTCCACAAGAACTGGCGTTGGAACTACAACATCGGCGGCGGCCAGTTGCTCGACTGGATCGGCCATCATTGTGACATCGCCCATTGGGGCATGGACTGCGACAACACCGGCCCTGTCGAAATGAGGCCCATCAGTGCGAAGTTCCCCCCGCGCAGCGATGTGTGGAACACCGCCACCGATTACCAGGCCGAATCGACCTATGCCAGCGGCGTGAAGATGCTGATCTCGAATGCACACGACGACGTGAAGATGGGTGCCAAATGGATTGGCTCCGATGGCTGGGTGTGGGTGGACCGCAGCGGATTCGATTCCTCGAATCCCGAATTGAAGGACGCTCTGAACAAGCGCGATGAGAAGACCGGCAAGGTGGTTCAGTCCGCCCGGCCTCGGAAGCTTGGCGATGACGTGATCAAAGTGAAGCTCTATGATTCCCCCGGCCATCAGCGCAATTTCCTCGACTGTATCAAGAGCCACCAGCCGACCGTCACGCCTGTGACCACCGGCCACCACAGCGCCATCCCAGGTCACCTCGCGCTGATTTCGCTGATGACGAACACCACGATCAAGTGGGATCCTGAAAAGGAAATCATCACCGGCAACGATGCCGCCAGCAAGCTGCTGGGCCGCGAATATCGCGGGCCTTGGAAGCTGGAGGCATAGCCGCCCCTCTGGGCAGCCTTTGCGAGCCGTCCTTCCTGCCAGACACCTGGCCGGGGGGGCGGCTCTTTCATGCAGACTGGCAGGCTCAGGAGCGTTTATTTTTGATAAATCGTTGTCGCTGAAAAATGCGTCTCTTAGCGCCGTAAACTGCAACTGGAATCACCACCGGCAGCCGTGGGCAGCCGGATAGTAACTCTCACGCAGGAACCAAAGAAAGACCGACACACCATGGGCGCTTGGGGTAGTGGAGCATTTGATAACGATGATTCTGGCGACTGGCTCGATCAATTGCAGGAGTCCTCGGATACATCCGTCCTCGCTGAGGCGCTGGACAATGTCGTTTCCTGTGATGAAGACTGCCTGGAGGTGCCGGATGCAAGCTATGCCGTCGCTGCGGCGGAGGTGGTCGCTGCGCTGAAAGGGCATCCCCCGGCCGAGTTCGACGAGATCGCCCAGGAATGGGTGGACGCGAATGCCTCGCTCGATGTCAGCGACCTTGTGTCCACCGCGGTTGAAGCATTGCAACGCGTACGCACGGATTCAGAGCTCAAGGAACTCTGGGATGAATCGGTAGATTCGGCCAAGTGGTATGCTGTTCTGGATGACATCACCAGGCGGCTCGGGGTACGTGCGGCCCGGAGGTGAATCGCTGCGGGGAGTTGCAAATGCTCGTGGTGGTGAGTGCCGAAGCGCTTTGGTGCGACGTGCTTGGGGCGCCGGGAGCCGCAGGCTCTTTGGAATGCGGTGACTTGTCAAAGCTTTGGGCCGTGGAGGCTTGCCGACGAAATAGCGGACGTACAGCGCCAGGACTCTTTGAAGCAAATGACCTCAAGCTGCCTCTCACCGCCCCCGCGCGGACAAGTCCGCTCCGCCACAAAGCGGTGACAAAGTCACCGCAATCCAAGGCGCTCCGCGCGCCTTCACGCCATGCATGCTTTTGCAACATTTCCGCGATGCGGCCTGACATGGGCCTTTAAGCGGAGGAGCGACGCTGCGCCCCCTTTGGTGTCTGCTCCGCTGAGCGGACACCGATCTGGTCAGAACAGTTCGCTCATCGGCGTGCCTTCCGTCAGCGGCACGGGGCGGCCATCAGAAGATTGAAAGCTGATGCTCCTCGCGTCATAGCCCAGTGCCGCATAGACGGTGGCATGGATGTCCGCCGGGGTGGTGGGACGCTCGTTGGGGTAGGCGCCGATGCTGTCGGAGGCACCGATGACCTGGCCACCGCGGACGCCGCCGCCGGCCATGAGCACGCTGTAGCAGTTGGGCCAGTGGTCGCGGCCCGTGTCGGCATTGATCTTGGGCGTGCGGCCGAATTCACCCATCCACAGCACCAGGGTGGTGTCGAGCAGACCGCGCTCTTCCAGGTCATCAAGCAAGGCCGCATAGGCCTGCTCCATGGGCGGCACAAGCTTGTCTTTGAGCTTGTTAAAGTTGTCCTTGTGGGTGTCCCAGGTGATGCTGGGACCATTCACGGTGGTGACGAAGCGGGTGCCAGATTCTACCAGACGGCGTGCCAGCAGATGGGACTGGCCCCAACTATGCCGCCCATAGCGCTCGCGCACGGAATCGGGTTCCTTTGACAGGTCGAAGGCCTCCGCCGCCTTGCCGGACTGGAGCAGACTGGCGGCCTGCTGATTGAAGATGTCGATGTCCGCCATCTGCGGAGAATATATGGTGGGCGAGTTCGCGGAAAGCTCCTTTAGCAAGCCCATGCGCTCCTGAAACCGGCTGGACGGCATATCGGCCTCCAGGGCCATGCCTGTGACCTTGAAATTGGGGGCGTTGGGGTCCGCGTCGAGCACGTATGGATCGTAGCGGGTGCCCAGGCAGCCGCCAAATTGGCCCGGGGTCAGGTACACCTTGCTGTCGCAGGTCGGGAAGGGGGTGATGACGTAGGGTGGCACGCCCTTGCTGAAGCCGTCGCGCTGGGCCAGCCAGCCCACCAGAGTGCCCAGGCCGGGCAAGTCCGTGCGGCTGGGGTGGATCAGCGTGCTGTCGATCTTGTACGGGCGGCCGGTGGAAGCCCAATGCATGCCGCCATTGTGGCTGCTGTGACCATGATACACCGAGCGAATCAGCGCCAGTTTGTCCATCCGCTTCGCCATGCGCGGCAGCAGTTCAGAAATGTGAATTCCCGGCACAATGGTCTTGATGGGCGAGAACAGCCCGCGCACTTCCTGCGGTGCGTCGGGCTTGGGATCCCACAAGTCGATGTGACTGGGCGCACCGCCGTTAAAGATCAAGATCACCGACTTGGCCTTGCCGGGTCCCGTTCCGGTTCGTGGGGCCGGTGCGCCAAGGGCGTTCAAGATCCCCAAGGGACCTGCACTGAGGCCCAGCAAACCCATGGCTCCTGCCTGGAGAATGTCCCGACGCGTGGGGTGGAGTGCTGGATGAAGGCGTTGCACGATGGACAACCTACGCATGCAGACTGGGAATCTTGCGCCATGTCGTCGCGCTCATCCACACGCGGCCCCATCAACGATGTGTGAGGTCACCTGCCCATTCCTGATGCAAGCCTGATTGATTCGAAGCTTGTACCTGCGGGGGCGAATGTTCATACTCGATAATTGTATGCGATTTCTCCCCATGCTGTTGTTGATGGCGACTCCCGTGCTGGCGCTGGATTCCGTCCCTGAATTCAAGGGCTCCATCGAGCGCCACGATCCGGCGCTGGATCGCCTTATTGCCCCGGAGACCAAGATCGAAGTGCTGGCCCATGGTTTCACATGGTCAGAGGGGCCTGTCTGGTTTGAGGGCGGGCTGGTGTTCTCGGATGTGCCGAAGAACATCGCCTACAAGTGGAAGGAGGGAGACAAGGAGGCCTCCGTGTTCCTCAGTCCCAGCGGAGCCACCAAGGTTCTGACAGACCAGGGCAGCAATGGCTTTGCCCGTGATGCGCAGGGCCGTTTGATTCTGTGCCAGGGGGGGGATCGCTGCGTCGCGCGGCTGGAGAAGGATGGCAAGTTCACCCACCTCGCCGACAGCTATCAAGACAGGCATTTCAACAGCCCTAATGATGTCATTGTTCATAGCAATGGTACGATCCTGTTCACCGATCCCCCGTATGGCGTGCCCAAGGGGAAGAAGCAGGAGCTGGATTTTCACGGTGTGTTCGTGATCACGCCGCGCGGCCAGGTCCTGACGCTGATCAAGAACGTGCGCTTTCCCAATGGCATCGCCCTGAGCCCTGACGAGAAGACACTCTACATTGCGGTATCCGACCCGGAGCAGCCACGCATCCTCGCCTATGACTTTGATCCGAAGGCCCGGATGGAACACGACGAAGCCATTCCGGGTGTGACGAGGGAGCGCGTGTTCTTCGATGCCAAACCGCTTTGCAATGGCAAGCGCCAGGGCCTGCCCGATGGCATGAAGGTGGACACGCAAGGCAACGTTTGGGCTACAGGCCCTGGAGGGGTGCAGATACTGACCCAGGAAGGCAAACTTCTGGGCTGCATTCTCACTGGCCAGCCCACGGGCAACTGCGCCTTTGGCGGCGACGGCTCGGATTTTTACATCACTGCCAACATGTTCCTGCTTCGCGTGAAGACGAAGGCAAAGGGAGTTGGGTTTTAAGGTGCGGAGCCCGGAAGGTTAATCGCAAAGAACGCAAAGGGCTGGCCTGGGGAGGAAGAAGCTCCGTGGTGATCCACGGCGCTTGGGTGCCCGGGTTAATGGCACACCGCGGGCAGACGAGGAGCAAGAGCAGGGGTCGAACCCACTGGCGCGGTCACGCGAAGGTCGTGTAACCACGCAGCGCGGTGAGGCGCACCGCGACATCAGCGGCCGTGACGTGTTGCAGGCTGTGCGTGCTGAAGGCTTCGCAGGTGTAGCTGGCGACGACGCTGCCATGCACCACGGCGGTGCGCAGATCATCGAAGGTGGGCTTGCTCTTGCCATTCGCCGCGAGCCAGCCGCACAGGCCGCCCAGGAACGAATCGCCGGCACCGGTGGGATCAAAGACTGAATGCAGGGGATAGGCCGAGCAGGCAAAGAAATCTTCCACGCCTTCACCAAACAAGTAGCTGCCGTGCTCACCACGCTTCACCACAACGTAACGCGGCCCCTTGGCCTGAAGCTTGCGACCGGCTTCCACCAGGTTCGTGGTGCCGGCGAATTCCTTGGCTTCGCCGTCGTTGATCACCAGCAGGTCGATCTTTTTGAGCACATCGTGCAGGCGCTCGTTGGCGATGGCGATCCAAAGATCCATTGTGTCAGCCGCCACGAATTCAGCGCCGGTGCATTGCTCCAGCATTTGCAGCTGGTTGTCGGGGCTCATGTTGGCGGCGACCACGATCTTGGCGGTGCTGGCCGCGGCGGGCACTTTAGGCGTCCATGACTCAAGCACGTTCAGGCCCACGTTATGCGTGGTGCGGGTGTTCATGTCTGTGTGGTACTCACCGGTCCAGGTGAAGCTTTCGCCGCTGCTGCGCTCAAGGCCCGAGGTGTCGACACTGTGCTTGGCGAGCAGATCAAGGTGCGGTTGCGGGAAGTCGTGGCCGATGATGCCCACCAGATGCACCGGCTTGCAGAACACGCTGGCGGCGAGGGCGGCATAGGCGGCGGAGCCACCAAGAAGGCCCTCCTGCGACTGCTGAGGGGTCTTGACGTTGTCGATGGCGACGGTTCCGGCGATGACGATGGACATAAAAGGCGGGCGGGATGGAGGTTGAAAGGGAGCGCGCACCATGGCGGGAGATCGGCCCGCGACAAGCGATTTGGCGAGGTCACTGCATGACCGGGGGCCTGCATGTCGTATCGGATACGATTGCCCATTGCGCTGGCCGGTGTACCGGCTTTCCTGACACTTCCATCCATGAAACGACTTCCACTGATTGCTCTCCTCCTTGCCGCGCCCATCCTCCACGCACAGACGCCCGCACCCCCGCCCGGCCACGATCACACCGGGCACGGCGGAGAGATACCTGGACTGAAAAAGGAACTCATCGCCGGCATCACCGAGGCGGATTTCCTCAAGCTGGGTGACAAGCCCAAGACGGCAAAAATCACGCTGGTGGCCACTTTCAACGCCGCTAATTACGGAATGAATTTCAACGGCTGGTCCCACGGTAAGGCTGTCTATACCATTCCCAAGGACTGGAAGGTGGAAGTCACCTTCATTAATCCCAGCCCCATCGCGCACAGCGCGATCGTGGTGGACCGCGAGATGGTGCGGAAGCTGCAGATGGGCGACCCCTTTTTCAAGGGCGGCTCCGTGCCCAATCCTGCCGTGGGCCTGGCCCTGACCAAGGCGCAATTTTCGTTCGTTGCCGATGAAGCTGGCGAATACGCCATTGCCTGCGGGTTTCCGGCGCACGCTATGAGCGGTCACTGGCTGGCCTTGAATGTCAGCGAAACAGCCGAGGTGCCGACTCTGCAACTGGGGGAAGGCAAGCCGAAAGAGGCTGTGAAATAAGGGCGAGTTAATCCAGTTTCACTCCGCGAGCTTGGAGGGTGTCGCGCAGATAGTGGGCATAGGTTTCAGCGGAGACATCCGTGAGGTGGAGCCCATCAAGGGTCTGCCAGTCGGTCGCGGGAGGGGGGGGGATCCATTCCCACTCGGGGCTGGGAAATACGAGGTGGAGCAGGTCCAGGGTTTGGGCGGTGCCAGTCGTGGCATCGACGGCTGGATCAAGAGGAAGGTGGTTCATGAACACCCGGACCTTTGAGTTCTGCCGCAGAGCTTGAAGTTTCTGTCGTAGCTCTTCCGCGCCCTTGCGGATGGATTGGAGCTTCTCCGCAGTCAACGGATTGTTGTACGCCGCCAAAACGCCATCAACGGCCGGGGAACGGACTTTGGGGCTGGAGGATGGCTTGGGCTTCTTCGGCTTTTTCTTGTGCTTGCGTGCGTCTTCGAGCGCATTCTGCCGCGCACGTTCGCTTAGCACATGGTCTTTCCAGGCGCTCACCAGGACGCTTACGGGCTGATACTCGCGGCGAAACACGGACAGCCAGCGTCGGAGAAAAGAAATGCCCCCCGTTGCTGGTTCCACCAGCTCCGCATCCATGGGCCGGCTGGTGAGATTGCTCATTTCCACAATAATGGCCGCGGCGGCGGGGTGTCGCAGCACCAACTCTGCCCCGGTCAGGGGAGAGCCTCCGCTGAAAGCGATGTTCTGTACACGGGCACCCACCTGGCCTGGATACAGGCGGGCCATCAAGGAACTGCCGATGAGCACCACAGGCTGATCCCCGGCCGGGGTGTCCGCATAGCGTTCCGCACGGATTACATTGTCCTCCCATTGGTGGATGCTGGGGCTCGCGGACACCGCGTGGCACCAGATGAGAACCTGATAGCTGGCAAGCAGAGCGAGGCAGGCGACCACTGCGTGCCGGAGCCTGGCGAGGCTAAAACTGGAAGTAGATGAATGCATTCGAGGTGCCGCTGTTGAGGATGAGCGCTGCCATCATGGAGCCAAGCACGAGAGTCTCCATCCGGTCCGGCCAGCGGGCACCCGCCGCGCGCTGGCTGCGGACCATGCCCTCTACCGCCGGCAACCGCATGGCGTGATACACCAGCACCGGCACGGAATAGCAGGCCACGGCCGTGACTTGTTCAATGACGGCTCCGCTGCGGGTCTTTTTGAAGAGCATTTCGATAAACTCCGAGACGTGGCGGATATCGGTGAGCTTGAACAGCAGCCAGCCCAGGCAAACGAAGGCAAATACAGCCAGAATCCGCAGGCCGCGCAAAATCGCAATGACTGCGGGCGGCCATGTGAGGGTAGAGGGCAGCCTGGGAGAGAGGGATTGCGTTACGAGCCGCTCCACCACCAGCCCAAACCCGTGGTAGCAGCCCCAGACCATGTAGCTCCATGCCGCTCCGTGCCAGAGTCCGCCCAGGGCCATGACCAGCAGAAGGTTCACGCAGGTAAGCAGCGGGCCGCGGCGGTTGCCACCCAGCGGAAAGTAGAGGTAGTCCCGCAGCCAGGTCGACAGGGAAATGTGCCATCGCCTCCAAAAGTCTGAAAGGGAATCAGCGATGTAGGGAAAGTTGAAATTCTGGGGCAGCTCGTATCCCAGCATGGCGGCAAGGCCGATGGCAATGAGCGAATAACCGGCGAAATCGGCAAAGATCTGCATGGAATACCCAAACAGCAGCACCAGCCCGGTGGTGGTCCCCAGGTTCAGACAATAGGGATAGGTCAGCCAAAAGGTGTAATCCTTGAGGTTGTCGGCAATCACCATTTTCAGGAAGTAGCCGGTGAGGAGGGAGCGTGCTACGACATTCCAGCGGATATGGGCGAAGCTCTTGCCACCGATCTGCGGATAGAAGTGGCTGGCCTTGAGAATGGGCCCGGCGATGAGGTGGGGGAAGAACGCGATGAACAACGAGGTATTGACCAGATGGCGAGGGAAAGCGCCCTTCTGACCAGGCTCGTGATCCAGTTGGCGCACACGCCCTTTGACCACATCCACCAGCAGGCTGATACCCTCGAAAGTATAGAATGAAATGCCGATAGGCAGCGGCAGTTGAATCAGCGTTGCCACCAAGCCCTCGTGGGGCAGATGCAGGACGTTGACGGCGAGCTGGGTAAGAAGGGCACCGTATTTGAAAAAGGCGAGAATGAGCAGGTTTGCCACCACTCCGGTGGCCGCCCAGGCGAGCCTGGCGTGGCTTCCGGTTCGCGACGCCAGGAAGCTGGTAATGGCATTGAGCAGAATGGAAACACCGAGCAGGCCAAGCAACTGTGGTGAGTGCCACCCATAGAAAATCAAGCTTGCCACCAACAGGATGCCCACCTGAAGCCGCCGCAGTCCGGGAACGTAGTACGCGGCGAATGTGGCCAGGAACAGCCAGAGGAATTCCAGTCGGGTAAACAACATGTGCGCAAGGGGAGAACCCGCCAAAAACAGGCCAGCCCCTCAGAAAGCAGTCAATGGGCAGGTGGGCAAGCGGACATTTTCAATGGCACCCACCTCAACGGAGTGAGATGCCCCCCCATTTAAGCTTGAGAAGTTGCTGTCCCAGGCTGACCAATGCGAGCTTACGAAGCCTTCTTTTTTTTGCCGCCTGCTTTGCCTGGGGCTTTTTCGGGGGGGTTGCCTTTTTGTCCGCCGGCGTGTCGCCATCGTCGGCGGCTTTGTCCTTCATAGGAACGGGGGCGGACGCCGGTGCCAAGGACGCCGGGGCGGGGGGGCCTACGAAATCCGCAGGCACCGGCTCGGCGACGATTTCCGGCTTTTTGAATTTGTCTTCCCAGGTATGCAAGGTGAAGCCGTTGCCGATGCCGCCCAGTTCGTTGAGGTACTGCATGCACAGGGTATGCCACTGCTTCAGGTTGGGTGGTCCGAAGGGCTTCTTGGAGGTGCCGGGAAAAATCAGGTAGGTGACCTTCAGTGCATCCTCGCCGCGCCTGTAAGGGGTGGATTTGGGGTTGACCTGCTTGGCGAGGAAGAGGCTGGCCTCGCCTACTTTCATCGTTGGGCCATAGTCGCCGCAGATTGCGGGCAGGATCTGCTTGTCATGAATCACCACCGCGAGGTCGCCCATCTGCGGGGCGTTCTCATTGCTGCCCACGTAGGGCTTGAACAGCAGGGGAATGACAATGAACGGGTCGCTGTCGGCAATCAGGCTGCTGTGCACCTTCATGTCCTCAATCTCCAGCTTCAATTGATCGGTGACAATCTTGAGGTGACGGGTGCGTTCGGCGCTGAGTCCCTTCTTCGTCAGTTCCTCTGTGGCCCCGTTGAGCTTGGATTGCCAGCGAGCCAGCAGGGGATTGGGCACTGAGGTCTTTTTTTTCCAGAAATAGCTGGTGAATGGCTGGTAGTAATCGGAGCCGGCGATGCTGTCGTCCAGCGTGGCCGCCCGGTCGCCGTCGGTGCCGTCGGCCACCACATCCATCTCGCTTTGAATGAGGAGCGCCTTGCGCGAAGTTTTTGGGTCCTTCAATTCGAGAATGGTCTCACAATCAAACATGTTGTGGCGGTCCAGAAGCTTGTTCAGGCGCGTGAGATCGCGTTGCACCATCGCGATTTTGTTCTCATAGAGCTTGTGGTAGAAGCCGGACACCTGGCCATGGGCCACCAATTCGCCCAGGCCCGGCAGCATCGCCGGCAGGTTGGGATTGATCCGCGCGAGTTCCTTGACGCTTTGATTGGCCTTTGGAATGCGCACGCTCAGGCTGAAGCTGACTTTATAGGCGTCGGGTTCCTCGACTTCGAGGCTGGCGTAATTGCCCTCGCTGGTTTCCACCTTGGTGTCGATGGAGATGCCGTTGTACAGGGTCGTGACATCCACCTCCTTGTGTGGCACGAACTTGCTGGGCAGAGGAGGTGGCGGCGGAGGCGGTGTGCGCACCTCTACGCGCTTGACGATCTCGCGGTTGACGATCCGGGTGGTCCTGGCCTTCTCGGCTAGCTCATTGAGCGCGCGTTTGATTTTTCCCGCCATGGGCGTGAAGGGCAGCACGATGAGCGCGGTAACGATGAGCAGCAAAATGAGGCGGCCTACGGAACCAAAGACGCCGCCACGGCCAGGGGGCTGCCAGGAGGGGCCCTTGGACTCGATAGGAGCCTGAAAGTCGTTTTTGTTCATTAGAGAAGGGCTGTCATGGGTTTTCCTTGCGATACCGGCGCTCCAGCAACCGACGCATCAGTGCCCGGGGCATGATCCGGAACAAGGGTGCCACCAATGATACGCCCAAGCCTGGGAACACGCACGCCTCGCGTTGCTGCAAAGCTCGCAGTGCCCGGCCCACCACAAACGACGGGGGCACGCGCAGCAGACCCTGGCCGCTGCGGTTGGTGTCCGCGCCGCCGGGCCGCCGGGCGTTCCGGCCAAAATTGGTGGCCGTGGGCCCGGGACACACCGCGGTGACGATGATGTGGCGCTCCATCAGTTCGATTCGCAGTGCCTCGCTGAAGCTTGTCACAAAGGCCTTGGTGGCCCCATAGACCGCCATGTCCGGCATGGGCATGTTGCCTGCCAGCGAACTGACGTTGAGGATGGCGGCAGGCACCTCCGCACTTGCTTGCAGACGGGGAGCGAAGGCATGGCAGAGCATCGCCAGGGCGGTCACGTTGACGTCGATTTGCGCCCGCAGCCGCGCTTCGTCGGCGCTGGCGAAGCTGCCATAGTCGCCCATGCCAGCATTGTTGATGAGCAGGTTGGAGGTCAGGCCCAGGGCATCCACCCTCTCCATCAAGTGCGCACGGCCCGCATCGCTGGCGACATCGCACTCCACGCAGTGCACCGCGAGGCCTGGCCGCAACACCAGCAGTTCCGTCTTCACTTGTTCCAGGGCATCGATGCGCCGGGCCGCCAGCAGCAGAGAGCGTGCTTGCGGGGCGAGTTGCCGGGCGAACTCCGCGCCCAGTCCCGACGAGGCTCCCGTGATGATGGCGGAGCACTCGTGCAAGCTGAATCCTTTGCGCATGATGAAGTGGTGGAGGGTGGCCAGAGTATCGGCGATGGTCAAGCCTTCACCCGCACCCGCGATTCATCAACCCCGCACCTGCCTTTATTGTGACGATCAACCCGATTTCCAAGCAAGCCCCGTTCACCACCAAGGACGGTTCCACGATCCGCAGCATCCTCGACAAGACCAATGCGCCCGTGCAGAACCAGTCACTGGCTGAAGCCAGCCTGCCTGCCGGCAAGGCCACCCAGCGCCACTACCACAGGCTGAGCGAGGAGTTCTATTTCATCACGGAAGGGACGGGCATCATGGAGATCGATGGCGAGACACGCGAGGTGGCCGCCGGTGACGCCATCTTGATTCCCGCCCATGCCTGGCACCAAATCACCGCCACGAGTGCGCTGCGCCTGCTCTGCTGCTGCGCGCCTGCTTACAGCCATGAGGACACGTATTTCGTGTGACGGATGCATCCCGCAGTGGTGGGGGAGTAAGAAGAACGAAATTTGCATAATCGCGCAACGGCACTCGACATTCAGGTTGAAACCATGCACTCCGATCTGCTCCATCTTCAACTCTACCACGATTCCGGCGATGCCAGGGAGTTTCAATTCCTTGTCCAGCGTCATGCCGACATGGTGTTTGCCACGGCACGCCGTGTGACACGCGATCCATCCCTTGCTGAAGACGTGGCCCAGGAGACCTTTCTGGAGCTTGCGCGAAAAGGCCGGTCCATCACGGAATCGGTTGGTGCGTGGCTGCACCGGGTCGCGTGGAGGCGTGCATGCGACGCGGTGCGCGCTGAGGTTACGAGGCGGCGCCACGAATCGACCGCACTCGCTTTGGACGAAGGACGTGAGTGCACGTGGGAGGAGCTGGAGCCCGCCTTCGACGAGGCTCTGGCGGAACTGGCAGTGGAGGAGCGCGCGATGATCGTCGAGCACTACCTGGAAGGTCGCACGCAGACGGAAATCGCGGGTCGCATGGGGCTAAGTCAGTCCTCGGTTTCGCGGCTGCTGGAGCAAAGCATCACGCATCTGCGCTCGAAGCTGAAGGCGAAGGGACTGTTCTGTGGCGTAGCGCTTGGTACGATGATGATCGCAGCATCAACCCAAGCGGCGCCTGTAACGTTGATCGCATCGCTCCAAAAGATTGCGCTCAGCAGCATCGGTACCTGTGTGGCGGCGGCGACGGGAGGATCGCTCCCGAGTGCGATGCTCGGCCTGAATCTCAAGGCGATCGTCAGCACGACAATGGTGCTGGCAGCCTGCGTGGTGGGTTATGATCTCGCCTCGAAGGACTCGCTCATCGCGCGCTGGTTTGAGTTGAAGCCTCAAACAACGGCTGGCGCTGACTCTCAGCATTTGCCTGTGTCTCACCCTGGATCGGCAGAGAACGCTGCAGCGACCAAGGCGCGCCTGCTGGCCGAAGCCCGCGCCATCTGGGCCAGGCAGCCCAAGTTTACGAAAGTTGAAATCGAGCGTCTTTACGCGCAGCTAGTCTTTGAGCGCGACCCGGCTAAGCGGTTTGCCGGCCTGCATGCCATTGGTATCAATCTGTCACGGGCGGCTTTTGATCGGATCGTGGCACGTCACCCGGATGTTGATCTCTTTGATGAGCGGAAGGCTGGCCAAGCCCAGGTCGATATGCAAAACGATCTGGTGGCCGGATGGATGGTGGAGTCGCCTCTCGATGCTGTGGCTTGGGGGGCGATAACAGTGGGCTACGGCGATTCGAGTTTCCGACCGGGCATCGCACGGTGGGTACGCAGCCATCCTGATGCCTGGGCTGCTTTTGTCGAAGCGGGGCCAGATCCCCGCCTGGGTGACTGCGCCCGACTTTGGGTGGAGGAACTGGACGACCCTGGCTCCATCTGGAGCAAGGCCAAAGACGCGGGCATAGACCCTGGGATCATCGAGCAGGGTATCTTCGAGTTCATTGAAACGGGTGCGCCGGCGGACTCCGTATTTCGCCTGATCATGCGCTGTCCGAACCCCAATGAGCGGAGCAAGTTCATCGTTGGCATTTCTCCGAAACTCAACTCCGAGCAGCTTCTTGAAGCAGCCAGGTCGGGCCTATTTCAAGAAGCGGGGTTGGTCAGTATGCTGCGCGCCATGGCAGGCGATACCACGGCATCGTTTGCCGATGCGTCGGCTTGGATTACCAAAGCGGTGAATGGTGGAGGGATGGAAGCTCAATTGGCACGGTGGACCGAGGAGTCCGTTGGCCGATTCTATGCGCAGTGGCTCAAGGTCGATGCACCGGCGGCGCTTCGGCATTCAGTGCTGGCTGGCAATGAAGAAATCTTGGACCGGTTCATGCAGGAAGGTGCGAAGTCCACGGCACTCAACGAAGCGATGATTGTCGAAGCGCTATCCAGCCCCAAGAATCGCGACCGTGTGCTGGCGGCATACTACCAGACCAAGGCGGGTGGTGACGCCCAGGCGGCGCTGCAGAACATGATGGGCTCATCGTTTGTCCATGATGAGATTGAAGCCGCCAAGTCATTGTTGCAGCGCTGGACCATCAAATCCGCTCCGGCGGCCGCCGCTTGGGTGGCGGCTCTGCCAGTGAGCGAAGACCGGGCAGAACTCGTCGCCGCAGTTGCTTCTCAATGGGCGGATACCGAACCGGAGGCAGCCTTTGCATTCGCACAGCAGCAGAACGTGAGTTTGGCCCATGGCTGGGCCAACGGACTCGCGTGGGGGGCGCGAGGATTGCCCGAGGACAAGCTCGCCGCCATCTTCGCACTCCTTCGCGATGACCCGGAATACAATGCGTTGCTCACCAGCCTCGTTGGCTGGCGTTGCCCCAGTCACCCCAAGGAGGCCTTCGCCATCCTGTCCAAGTATGCTGCACCCGGCTGGCAGGCACCCATCATCGACGACACCATTCACTGGTTGGAGGGCGAGGACTCGCGCGCGGAAGCCTATGCTCTCCAACTGCCGATGATGGATCTCAGCCAGATCGATCCACGGCGCATTGCAACCATCGCGCAGTTGCTCGTTCAACGCTTCGCAACCCAGGGCAAGTTGCAACAGGTGCTCGACTGGACGCTGAAACTCCCTCTGGCGATGGCATCGCAAGCACGCTCCGACGCAGTGTCCAAAGTCGACTTTGATGACGCCAAGCAGAGAACTGCGGCGGAGCAATGGATTCGCCGTGCGGCGATCTCCGAGGGCGAGCGGGTTTCATTGCTTCAACAAGCAAGTCAGGGAGGCTCGTAGCTGGCGCGAAGTGATGCGATGGAGACCGATTCTTTGAGCACAGCGTTCGTTCGATTGCCACCACCCAGCATGTCGGCCACAAGGTCAATAGTGTCTCCCTCTTCAACCATGGACCATTACGAAACGGGTCGCTTCGTTCATGAGGGTGAGGAGGAGTTCAAGTCTTAACGTTCACCTTTGGGAGGCGCAACGGCATTGGATTTGCCCGGCATTGCCGCCTCGGAGATGAAGCCGTCAACCTGACGCAAAAACCAGCCGGGGTCGTCCAGCATGATGAAGTGGCGTGTCTCGGCCATGACGACCCGGCAGCCGCTGAGCTTTGCATACTGACGGCGTATGCGGGCTTCCATCTCATCGCGGCTGACGAAGTCCTTGGTGGCCACCCATGTTCCCAGCTCAAGCGTGGGCGCAACAATCCTGGAAATATCCTCACGCAAGTCATGGGTGTAGATGTCGAGCACGGCATTTCCCGCTGACGCAGGATCGGTGGATTTGGCCCACGCTAGCACTCGTTCCCGGTCTTTGGGTTGGGTGACCATCATAGTGGCTGCGGCTTCGGAACCCTGAAGAAAAGCGCTGCCGCCAGCGGCCATCTGTGCGCGGATTTGTTCTCCATAAGGCCTCGCCGTTTCGACCGTCGCTGTCGGATACATTTCGGCCGGGTAGAACGGCAAGGCATCAACGATCACGAGGGGTCCGGCAAGGCTTGGATCGTGGGAGGCGAGCCAGAGAGCGAGAAAGCCGCCCAGGCTGTGGCCGATGATGACCGGACGGCTCATTTTGTGATCGCGGATGTACGCGGCCAGATCGTTGCGGACGGTCTCCAGGAATGGAGCCTTGATACCTGGTTGCCCGGCAAATCCGGCGAGCGTCAGCACATGGCATTCATAGTGGTCTTTGAAATGAACCACGGTGTCATCCCACACCGCGCCGGACGATGACAAGCCAGGGATGAGAATCATGGGAGGCCCGTGGCCGGTGACCTGAACGGCGAACGAGGCTTTATCGCGAGTCTCGGCGGCGGGCAGCGCAAGACTGCCAAGGGCAAAAGCGATCAGGATCGTCCCACTGGTGCGAGTGATCATGGAGGGAAGGGTTTTCACGCGGGGTTTTGTTCTTTCTGAAGTGCCTCCAATGCTTTTTGCCGCTTCAGTTTTCGCAGCCGGAATGCCAGTTCCACTGTCGTTATTAAACCGAACAGCCCGAAAATCACCGGGGTGATCCAGAGGTGTTGAAAGAAGAAATGCTGGCGGAAGAAGGCGTGGGCGATGGCGTCGTTGGCATGGGCTGCGGCCACGGCGGAGCCTTGCGCATAGCCGTGAGCGACGGCCATCTCGCCACTCGCGGCCGCCCAGGCCATGGCACTGTCGCCTGCGGCATACCACCCCAGGGCGGCAGCCCCCGCCGCCCAGCAGCCCAAGGTCATCGCACCCAAGGCCACCCCGCCCACCACCACGCCGCCAGCGGAAATTAACCCCACCGCAACGCCGCCAAAACTGATCGGAGCCGCTGCGAAGGCGAGGCCGTAGGCGAACAGCGCGCCGTAGGCGACATGGCCCATCGCGATCCACCCTTTGGCAGGAATGATTTTGCCCTCATGCAGGCAATTGAACCGGATGTGCAGCAAGGGCAGCCCCAGGAAAGTCCATCGGCTCCGGTATTCATAGGCTCGTTTCATTTGCCATTCACGCACTGAGACTTCTTCCGTGCCGATGCGCATCAGATTACGGGAGCTTCTCCAGCCGAGCATGAAGCCCATGAAGCCCCACCAGGCGATCTGGAATCCGATGGCCCCGGCACACAAGACCGCTGCATGAGCTTTTCCCCAGGCGTTTTGGGCGAGCGCCTGCATCCCGAACAAAGCGCCGAAGTATAAAGCCATGAGCATCCAGAGCCACCGGGTATGGGAGACCATCGCGGCCAGCAGTCGGGGAGAATTGGCGCTTTTGGCGCTTTCGAGGCTCACTTTGGAGACTAGAACACCACTCGCCAGCCCAAAGGCAGATCCCAAGTAAGTTCCGCCCATGCCAATGGCCGAGAGGATTTTTGTCGTGATGACGGACGTCGTTTTCGCCATCATCCCTCCTTTGAGAACACTGTTAACAATGGCCAGTGTGGAACCGCCAGCCGTCGCACCCTTCACCGTCGCCAGGGCCGTGATCGTGGTGGCCAAAGTCGCCGGCGCGGCCTGCACCGAATGGGCCGAGACGGTGCTCGCAATGATCGTGGTCGTAAGCGTGACGCCGCGCAGGGCAAAGATGACGCGCAGTTTCTCCAGAGCCCGCGTCACGCGCACCCGGGCAGCGTCCTCGCTCACGCCCGTGGCAAGGCCCACCTCGGCCAGGGTCTTGTTTTCGAAGAACCGCAATACCACCGCCATGCGGTCGCGATCGCCCAGGGCGTCCATCGCCGGTTCCAGCAGCGGTGCGATCTGCCGCCAGGCATCGTTCGCCTGCGGTTCGTTCAGCAACGATTGCATGTAGGCCTCCTGGTCACGTTGTTGGCGCCGCCGCCGCATCTTCAATGCATCCGCCGCCGCATAGCGGGTGGTGCGATACAGCCAGGCGGGGAGGACGGTGTCCGACCCCAGCTTCGCCGCCTTGCGAGCGAGGATGATAAAGACGGCCTGGGTGACGTCTTCGGCCATGTGTATGTCGCCCACGCGGCGCAGCGCGGCGGAATGAACGAAGTTCACATGCCGCGCCACGAGCTGCGCGAAGGCGGGCTCGGACAGGCTCGCGGCATACTCCCGCACCAGCGTCATATCGTCGGTCATCATCTGCCTGTTAAATGGACGCCCAAACGGGAAGCGAACAAGGTTTTTGAAGAAAAAACGGCTCTTCGGGCAAACGGACCCCGCGTTGTAAGCAGATGAACAAACTTGGCCGGAGCAAGCGTAGTTTGCGCACGGCATTCCGGATATGCTTCAGCCTCGCTCCCTCATGAAACGACTTCTTCTTCCGCTGCTTCTCCTTACGTTGTCCTGCTTTGCGGCCGAGCAACCCCTGTCTCTCACTTTGCAAAGCCGCTCCCCATCCGGCAAGGCGGCCCTCGTCAAAGAGCAATGGCTGCCGCACCGCACCGCCATCATCGTCTGCGACATGTGGGACCTGCACCACTGCAAAAATGCGGTGACCCGTGAAGGCGAGATGGCACCGCGCATGAATGAAGTCTTGGAAAAGGCCCGAAGCGAAGGCGTGTTTATCATCCATGCACCGAGTAGTTGCATGAAGTCCTACGAGGGCACTCCTGCCCGCGAGCGCGCCAAGTCGGCGCCGCAGGCCGAGCGCCTGCCCGACCAGATTGCCGAGTGGTGCAAGCAGATCCCCGCCGAGGAGCAGGCCGTCTATCCCATCGACCAGACTGACGGAGGCGAAGATGATGACCCCGCCGAGCACGCCGCCTGGGCGAAGGAACTCGAAGCCAAGGGTCTGAATCCGCGCGGCCCGTGGACAAAGCAGATCGCCGTACTCCACATCAATCAGGACAAAGACGCCATCAGCGACTCCGGCACCGAGATATGGAACCTGCTGGAAGCGCGCAGCATTCAGAACGTCGTCCTCATGGGCGTGCATCTGAACATGTGCGTCGCAGGCCGCCCCTTCGGCCTGCGCCAGATGGCGAAGAACGGCCGGCACGTGGTCCTCATGCGCGACATGACCGATGCCATGTACAATCCGCAGCGCTGGCCCTTCGTGAGTCACGCGCGTGGCACGGAGCTGTTCATCCAGCACATCGAGAAACGCATCTGCCCTACCATCACCTCAGATCAATTCATCGGCGGCCAGCCCTTCGCCTTCAGCAAGGTCACCGCAGGCACGAAGCGGCTGCAAATCCTCCTGCTCGGCGACAGTAGCACCGAGGCCAGCATCCCCAAGCAAATCGCTCCCAGTGAACCTCAGTTCGAAGACACCCTGCGTATGATGCTCGCCGCTGAAAAGGGCCTGCCGCCCACGGATGTGATCAACGAAGGCGTCAGCGGCGAATACATCCGCCGGCTGATCGACTCCGGTCGCTATGACAAGGCCGCCGCGAAGCTGCCAGGTCTGGACTACATTTTCATTCGGTACGGTTTGAACGACCACGCAAAGCGCGAAGCCTTCGAGACCAACTTCCCCAAGGACTTCCATGAGCTGATCGCGCGACTGCGCAAAGACCATCCAGCCGCGCAGTTGATTCCCATGACCGTGATCCCCTGGTCCAGTGAGCCGGTGTGCCAGAAGATTAACGACCTCGTCAAGCAAGTCGCCGCCGACGAGAAACTCACGTTGTTCGACATCTACCCGCGCTACGCCGCCGAGCTGAAGCGGGGACCCGATCTGCTCAATTACCGTCGGTACTCGCTGTCCAAGATCCCCGAGAACTTGCGCCCCTTCGCCACGCCCTACGTCCAGTCTGGCAAGGAGCCCATGGTCGTCGTTCTCGACAATCACCTCGACGGCATCTTCGGCCACCTCCCCGGCTGGTTCGGTGACCGACACCCGAACCTGGCCGGTTACAATGTCATCGCCGACGAGACCGCCAAATGGCTCGCTCCTTTCATTCGCGCGAAGCTGCCAAAGTAGTGCTCAGCGCAGCGTCAGCGTGCCGCCGTCCACAGGGTAGGCGGCGCCGGTGATGAAGCTGGCTTCGTCGCTGCAAAGGAAGAGGGCGGCGGTAGCGACTTCATCAGGCTCGCCCATGCGGCCGATGGGCTGGGTTTTGGAGAGCTTCTCGAACATCTCCTCTTCGCGGCCCGGGTAGTTTTTGGCGATGAAGCCATCGACGAACGGCGTGTGAATGCGACCGGGCATGATCGCGTTGCAACGGATGCCATGGTCGAGGAAGTCCTTGGCGATGGAGTAGGTCATGGCGAGCACGGCACCCTTGCTGGTGGCATACGCGAAGCGATCCCAGATGGCCATCTGCGCGACGGTGGAGGCGAGATTCAGAATGACGCCGCCGCCCTTTGCGGTCATGTGCCTCAACGCGGCTTGCGTGCAGTGAGCCACGCCGTTGACGTTCACGCGCTGGACGCGGGCAAAGTCCTCCGGGGTGGTGTTCAAGGCATTGCCGACATGGGCGATGCCGGCGTTGTTGACCAGGATGTGAAGGCGCTCGTGGCGCGTGAGGATGCGCTCAAAAGCAGTATTGACCGAGGCGGGCTCGCTGACGTCGCAACTCTCGCCATGCGCGCTGTGGCCGGCGGCGCGCAGTTCGTTCACAGCGGCGTCCAGAGCGGCCTGCTGGAGATCAAGAATTTCGATGGCCGCGCCATGTGCGGCGAAGCGTTTGGCGATGGCGAGTCCGATGCCGGAGGCTCCGCCGGTAATGACGGCGACTTTGGAGGTGAGGTTGAAGGCGGTGCTGTTCATGCGGCTTTGTTTTCCTGGTTGGGGATGCGCCCGATCAAGGGGTACTGCTCGATTTCCAGCACGCTGCCGCTGACGGGGCGGCTAGTCGTGCTGACCCAGTAGAGGGCGGCTTCGGCGATGTCCTCGGGCGTGAGCAGCCTGCCTGACGGGGCGGTGCCGGGCGGCAAGTGATCCGGCCAGTCGGGAGGGAGACCGTCCCCTATCTTGGTGTGGTACTCGTTCTCGGTGAGCGTCCAGCCGATGTTGAGCTGGTTCACGCGCACGCGGTCGGCGCCAAGCGAATCGGCTAGGTTGCGGGTGAGGGTCATGAGGCCACCTTTACTGATGGAGTAGGCGACAAGGTTCGCCTGCCCGCAATGCGCGAGCACGCTGCCGATGTTCAGCACGCAGCCCTGGGTTTGCTTCAAAGCAGGAAGCAGGGCGCGGATGAGCATGAGCGGCGCGCGCAGGTTCACGGCGATCATGCGATCGAAGAAGTCGATGTCGGTGCCTTCCAAGTGGGCGCGGGTGGTGAGGGCGGCATTGTTCACCAACGCGTCGATTTTGCCGAAGCATTTCAATGCGTCCGCCGCAAGCTGGGCGGGATGATCAGCGTCGGCCAGGTCACCCTGCACAAAGGCGGCGCGGTCGGCGCCGAGTTCACGGCGCAGGGTGTCGCCGCGCGCCGTGTCGCGTCCGTGCAGGATGACTTGGGCGCCTTCGGCGACGAACCGGCGGGCCATGGCGGTGCCAATGCCGGTGGTGCTGCCGGTGATGAGGATGACCTGGTTCTGGAGTCGCATGGGATGGGAAAGGGGATCATAATGCTGCCACGGCCTGCTGGCGCGATTCGCCGAGACCAGCGATGCCGAGTTCCACCACGTCGCCGGGCTTGAGAAACACTGGCACTGGCTTCAAGCCGAGACCGACTCCGGGAGGCGTGCCGGTGCTGATGACATCGCCGGGGAGCAAGGTCATGAACTGGCTGATGTAACTCACCAGTTGCTCCACGCTGAAGATCATCTGCGCGGTGGTGCTGTTCTGGAGGGTGGCACCATTGACCTTCAACCACATGGCCAGCGCCTGCGGATCGGCGATTTCATCGCGGGTGGCGAGGAACGGTCCAAGAGGGGCAAAGCTGTCGCAGCTCTTGCCCTTCACCCACTGTCCGCCGCGTTCGAGTTGCCACTCGCGTTCGCTGTAATCATTGTGCAATGCATAACCGGCGACGTGGTCCATCGCTGCCGCTTCGCTGACATAACTAGCCCGCTTGCCGATGATGATGGCCAGCTCGACTTCCCAGTCGGTCTTTTGTGACTCGCGGGGGATGATGACGTTGTCGTTCGGGCCGACGATGGAAGAAGTGCTCTTGAAGAACAGGATGGGTTCCTTGGGGATATCGAGGCCGGATTCCTTCGCGTGATCGGCGTAGTTCAGGCCCACGCAGACGATCTTGCTGGGACGCGCAACGCACGGGCCGAGACGCACGCTGGCGTCCACGCCAGGAGCCGTGGCGGCATGGTCCGCAGCCCATGCCGCGAGTCTTGCAAGGCCGTCGCCGCCGAAGAACGCCTCATCATAATCGGAGCCGAAGGCGGAAGCATCAATGCGGCGGCCGTCTGCTAGAATCAGGCCGGGGGTTTCTTGTCCAGGGTTGCCAAAGCGAATCAGTTTCATGTGTGGGGTGGGGTGGGGGAGGAGATCAGTGGTTGTGTCGCGGCACGGTGGCGCACACGGCGCGATACGTGCAGGCGAAGTCGAGGCAAGCGCCAGTGTGCAACTGGCCGACGTGGCTGCGATAAATTTCCTGCCATGGCGTGGCGCTTGCCGGCGGTGTTGCAAAGGCGGAGATGTCGCGTGCGCTCCACTCGGCCTCGGGCACGAGCGCATCGACGCGACGGGTGCGCAGGTCCACGCGCACGAGATCACCAGTGCGCAGCCGGGCAAGGCCGCCGCCAGCATAGGCTTCAGGTGAGGCATTCAATATGGAAGGACTGGCGGAGGTGCCGCTTTGACGTCCGTCGCCGAGCGTGGGCAGTTCCTTGATGCCCTTGCGGAGGAGCGCATCCGGCGGCTGCATGTTCACCACTTCGCCGCTGCCAGGGAAGCCGAGGGTGCCGCAGCCGCGTATGACGAGCATGGTGTTCTCGTCAATGCCAAGTGCGGGATCGTTGAGCCGCTGGTGATAGTCCTCAGGGCCCTCAAAGACCACTGCCATGCTTTCGAAGCAGTCCTCGCTGCCAGGCTGGCTGAGGTAACGCTGGCGGAAGTCCGCGCTGATGACGCTGGTCTTGATAAGCGCGGCCTCAAAGAGGTTGCCTGAGAGCACGAGGAAGCCTGCCTGCGTGCGCAAGGGAGATTCGACGGTGTGAATGACCTCGCCATCAGGCGCGGGTGCGCCCGCCACATTCGTTGCGAGGTTGTGGCCGGTGATCGTGAAGGCATCGCCATCGAGCAGACCGTGCCGCAGCATCTCGCGTATGACCGTGGGCAGACCTCCCGCACGGTGAAAGTCCTCGGCGAGATGCTGGCCCGCAGGCTGCAAGTTCACCAGCATGGGCAGGTCGTAACCGGCGCTTTCCCAATCCTTGATCTGCAAGTCCACGCCCGCATGCCGCGCGATGGCGAGCAGGTGCGGAGGGCAGTTGGTGCTGCCGCCGAGCGCGGTGTTCACCCGGATGGCGTTCAGCAGCGCAGTGCGGGTGATGACCTTGGACGGGCGCAAGTCCTCGCACACCATCTCGACGATACGTTTGCCGGAAGCGTGCGCCGCCTGTCCTCGCTCGCGATAGGGCGCGGGAATTTCCGCTGTGCCAGGCAGCGCCATGCCCATCGCTTCGGCAAGGCAGTTCATGGAGAGCGCGGTGCCCATGACGTTGCAGTGCCCGGCGCTCGGTGCGGAGGCGGCCAGCAGGTCCATGAATTTCTTCTCGTCAATTTCGCCCGCGCCGAGCCGGCGTCGTGCTTCCCAGATGATGGTGCCCGCGCCTGCTAGCTCGCCATCCAGGTAGCTGTTGAGCATCGGCCCACCATTGAAAATGAGGGAAGGCAGGTCCGTGGTCGCCGCCGCCATCAGCGCGGCGGGAGTGGTCTTGTCGCAACCAGTGGTGAAAATGACGCCATCAAGCGGATAGCCATGCAGCACCTCCACGAGCCCCAGGTAGGCCAGGTTGCGATCCAGCGAAGCAGTGGGCCGCCGCGCGGATTCCTGGATCGGATGCATGGGAAACACAAACGGCACGCCGCCGGCATCGCGCACGCCATCGCAGAGCCGCGTGACGGTTTGCAGATGCGCCCGGTTGCACGGGGCGAGGTCATTGGCGGACTGCGCAATGCCGATCACGGGACGTCCGCTTTGCAGTTCGCCCGGCGTGAGGCCGTAGTTGAGGAAGCGCTCAAGATAGAGCGCGGTCATGCCGGGATTGGTGGGATCATTCCACCACGATTCAGAGCGTAGGCGCGGAGAGTTCATCGTGTGGAGAAAGGGCTAGGGATGAATCACGGGTTTAGGCATGGAAATGACCTGGGTTTCGAGGAATTCACGGATGCCTTCCTCCCCGCCTTCGGCACCGATGCCGCTCCGCTTGATCCCGCCGAAGGGAATCTCGGCCTTGAGCGGCCGCCACTCATTGACGCCGACGATGCCAGCCTCGATGCCGCAGGCCACGGCACGGCATTGCGCAAGATCGCGGCCATACACATACGAGGCGAGGCCATACGGTGTCTCATTGGCGCGGCGCACGGCATCGGTGACGCTTGTGTAAGTGATAAGCGGTATCACGGGGCCGAAGATCTCGTCCTGAGCCACCTTCATGTCATCACGGACATCAGCGAGCACTGTGGGAGGGAAGAAGCTGCCGGCGTGCAGACTCGCATCGGTCTCAAAGTCGCGATTCTGGCAGACGACGCGTGCGCCCGAGGCCACGGCCTGGGCGACGAGCGCTCCGACTTCAGCGCAGGCCTGGCGATGAATGAGCGGCCCTGCGTCCACGCCTTCGGCGAGGCCGTTGCCAACCCGTGCGGAGGCGATTTTGGTGGCGAGTTTTTCCTCCAGCGCAGGCAGCGCATCGGCATGCACAAAGACGCGGTTCGCGGTGACGCAGACCTGGCCGGAAACGAACAGCTTCAAGCGCGTCAGCTGCTCGGCGACGAGATCGAGATCGGCATCCGGCAGCACGATGAAGGGCGCATTGCCGCCGAGTTCGAGCGAGAGTCGCTTGATGCCCGGGGCGGCGGCAATCATGAGCGCAGTGCCAGTGGCGGTGGAACCGGTGAGGCTCAGGACGCGTACCGCGGAATGTTCCGCGAGCACGGCACCGACGACGGAGCCGCGTCCCGGCACAATCTGCAGCACGCCATCTGGCAATCCCGCCTCGCGCATCAGCGGCGCGGTGGCCAGGGCAATGAGCGGTGTCAGTTCTGCAGGCTTCCAAACCGCGCTGCACCCTGCCGCGAGCGCCGCCGCAACTTTTTTGGCGCCCTGCGCGAGAGGGAAGTTCCACGGTGTGATGAGCCCGGCCACGCCGGCGGCCCGGTGCTCGATGAAAAACTCGCGCCCCGTTTCCGGATGCGCGGCGATGCGACCATAGACGCGCCGCGCCTCCTCGCCAAACCACTGGAAGAAGCTCGCCGCATACTCGACTTCCCCCACGGCCTGCGCATACGGCTTGCCCTGTTCGGCCGTGAGCAGGCGGGCGAACTCATCCTTGCCCGCAAGCAGCAGCGCGGCGGTGCGCTTCAATACGTTGCCGCGCTCCACGGCGGAGGTTTCGCGCCACTCGCGCTGCGCCTTCACCGCACCTTCGATCGCGCGCTGCACGATGGCGGCATCCGCGCGCGCGACATCGGCCAGCTTCTCAGCCGTGGCGGGATTGCGAACGGTCACGGTTTCGCTGCCGGACTGCCATTGACCATTGATCCAGGGACGCGGTTCGAACCACAGGTCGGGGAGTGTTTTCATGCTCATGATTGGAGATGGTATGCTAAAATGCGGCACTCACGCGACAATGGCGAGAACGGTTTGATAAATGCGCGCGGCATCCGCTTCAGTGACCTCGCGAGGATTGGGGTCCATGAGGCGGCGATTGGCCACGGCATCCGCCGCCATGCCTGCGACCATGCTGGCCGGCACCTGTGTCTGATTCAACATGGTCCGCAGGCCGATGCGGTCCGCAATGGCGTCCAGCTTGTCCGCAAACGCCGCAGGAGGAAGCGCACCCCATCCCAGCGCCATGCTGAACTCGGCAATAGGCGCCGCACACACCGGCGCATTGTGCCGCATCATCTCTCCCACGAAACACCCAGTGATGACGCCGTGCGGAATATGAAAGCGACCGCCCAGCGGCAGCGCCAGCGCATGCACCGCACAGCACGATGCGTTGGCGAAGGCCATGCCCGCGAGATGCGAACCGAGCGCCATGCCATCACGCGCGGCGGTGTTGTGCGGCTCACTGCAAACGACTTCCAGGGAGCGCCCGATGTGCCGCGCCGCTTCCAGAGCCAGCGCCCGGGCAATGGGCGTGGCGTTTCTGGCGATGAACGCCTCCACCGCATGCACCAGCGCATCCATGCCGGCTGCGGCGGTGACGTGCGGGGGCAGTCCGTCGGTCAGAGCCGGGTCCACGATGGCGATGTCGGCCAGGAGGCAGGGGTCCACGACACCGACTTTGTTCCCGGTGATCGTATCCGTAAGGATGGCCACAAAGGTGGCCTCCGATCCCGTGCCCGCCGTCGTCGGGATCAGCACAGTGGGCAGTCCGCGCACGCCAGCCTTGCGAATGCCAAGGAACTCGCGTGCCGCCTTGCCTTGCAGCGCGCACAGGGCCGCCACCTTCGCCGCATCCATCACGCTGCCGCCGCCCAGCGCGATCACCGCATCTGCACCGCAAGATTTGATGCGTGAAGCAATCACGTCCACCACATCAACCGGCGGCTCCGGCGGCACTGCGGCAAACGTGTCGGCAAGCAACTGAGCCTCCTGCAACGGTAATGACACCTTTCCCAGCAAGCCCGCGCCAGCCACCCCCGCATCACTGACGATGAACACCCGATGCCAACCCTGGGCACGGCAGATCTCGGGCAGCATGAGGCTGGTGCCGCGGCCGGTGATAATGCGGCGCGGGAGGTGATTTTCAAAGGCGGTCAGAGGTGCGTTCATACACCTGAAGTATCGCCATTTGGAGAGCGATAATCTCACGCCCGCGTCTCAAACACCGCCCGGATTGTCTCACCAGCATAGACATTGCGGCTTTATGTGTGATTATTTCCGGGCCATGTCCCTGCTTCACGAAAACATCCGCTTCGCCTCCGACGAGTGCTTCCGCCTGCTGCGCTGGGAGGATAACACGGAGAACCTGGAGATGCTGGAGGCGGGTGGCCGCCGCGTGGCCGTGCCTGGCATGGGCTGGCGCTGGCATCACCATCCGGAGGTGCAGATCACGCTGTTCCTGCGCGGCAGCGGCCTGCGTTACGTGGGCGATCACGTCGGCCCGTTTGCCGCGATGGACTGCGTCCTGTTGGGCAGCCACTTGCCGCACTGCTGGATGGAGCATGGGCGCACCCAGGGCTTCATGGTGCAGTTTCATCTGCCGCCGGAGCATCCGCTGCGCAAGGCAGGCGGCACCCAGGAGTTGCAGCGGCTGCTGACTAGTTCGGAGCGAGGGTTGCATTTTCATCCCACCACCGCGCAGGCCGCCCTGGAACTGATGGAGCGCATGGCCGCCGCCTCAAAACTTGCGCGTGCGGGCCTGCTGCTGGAACTGCTGGCCCTGCTCCACGACGCCCCGCGCAAGCACTCCCGTGTACTCAGCAAAACCCGCTTCTTTGCCGGTGCCGCGGGCGGCGCGGCCCATCGGCTGGAGTCCGTTGTGCAATGGTTGCTGGAGCATTTTACCGAGCCGCTCACGCTGGAGCAGGTCGTGCAGCGCAGTGCCATGAGCCGCGCCACGTTTTGCCGTCAGTTCGTCAAGCACACCGGCAAGAGTTTCATCACCTTCATCAACGATGCGCGCCTGGCCCATGCGCACCAGATGCTCGGCCACAAGGACCTCACCATCACCGAAATCGCCTATGACAGCGGCTTCGGCAGCCTCTCGCGCTTCAACGCGGCGTTCCGCGAGAAATTCGGCAAGGCTCCACGGGAGATCCGGCGTGCCTGAGGAGACTGATTTCACGCAGACCCAGGCGAACAATAGATCACGGTGACCCTGCAGAAACGAGAATGAAGGTAAAGGAAGACAGAAAGATGGGGGATTCAGCTTTCTTCCCCCCCCCAATCTTCCTGTCGATTTAGTAATCTAAATTGATCCGTGCCCGGGCATCCCATTGAAATGCGCATGGGATGTGACCGTTTTCGAGACTCGCATCCATGAAACTCTATATCACTCTTTTGCTTTGCACCGTCGGTCGAGCCCTTTTGGCTGCTGATCCCAAGACCAACGGCACCCTGCAGCTCGAAGACCATTTCGAACGAACCGAAGCAACGCCTGACAAGGAGGACATCGGTAATGGCTGGACCAGTAACAGCGCCTGGCGCGCGAAAGGCCACAAGCAGGTCGCTCTCGAAGGTGGGGCCATGCATGTCACCAAGCATGCCGAAGCCGATCACGGCGTCGCCATCTTCCATAATGTCGCGTTTCAAAATGGTGCGGTCGAGATGAAGTTCAAACTCGGCGTCGGCGATGACCTGGGTCTCGATTTCGTGGATCGCGAGCTCAAGACCGTCCACGCCGGCCATCTTTGCCTGGCCCACGTCACCCTGAAGAACCTCTCGCTGGTGGACTCCAAGACCGGCGGCATGAACAACGAGATCCGCGAGCGCCGGGAGAAAGGCGACAAGTCACCGGAGCTTCTAGCACTGCTAAAGACGAAGTCCAAACCGTTCCCGCTCGATCTGAAGGCAGGGGAATGGCACACGATGCTCATAATCGTCGCAGGCGACCTCATGCAGGCCAGCATTGACGGCAAGCCCATTGGCGATTTCAAAAGCGAAGGCATCGCCCATCCGACGAAACGCATGATCACGCTGGCAGTGAACAAGTCAGCCTGGGTGGATGATGTGTGGATTTGGAAGCTGCCTTGACCCGGCGGCCGGAGGTCTATAAAGGTGTCGGATACCACCCATGAAAGCCCTCCTTGCCTTGCTTGTCACCGGCTCCGCTTTCGCGGCGGATCCCATTGCCCGTGCACCGGAGCTGCCCGCGGCAATGCCCTGGAACCTGGACAAACTGAGCGAGGCACCGCAGTTTCAATGGCTGGAGAAGGCGCCGAAGGTGCAGGCCTTGCGGTACGTGGGCGAGCCCTACCATGGCAAGCCGACGCAGGTGTTTGCATACTACGCGACGCCGGCAACGGTCAGTGGCGATGCCAAGTCCACAGGCCCATGGCCGGCGGTAGTGCTGGTGCATGGCGGGGGCGGCAGCGCGTTTCCCCAATGGGTCGAGCTGTGGGCGCGGCGGGGCTACGTGGCGATCAGCATGGACCTGGCCGGCATGCAGCCGGACCGGGCGGCCCCAGGTGATCCAAAGAAGCGCATGCGGCTGCGGGATGGCGGACCGGATCAGGGGCATATCCAGAAATTCGAGGTCTTCGGCACTGGGCCGGTGACAGACGACTGGAGTTATCATGCCGTGGCCAATGTCATCCTGGCACACTCCCTGATTCGCAGTTTCCCTGAGGTGGACAAGACGCGCACCGCGCTCACGGGTATCAGCTGGGGTGGCTACACCACGTGCATCGTGGCCTCCATCGACTCGCGCTTCAAGGCGGCGGTGCCGGTGTATGGCTGCGGCTTCCTGGATGAGAACAGCGCCTGGCTGAATGAGTTCGAGAAGCTCGGCCCGGAGAAGACTGCCCGCTGGGTGAAGATCTATGATCCTGGCCAGTACCTGCCGGCGTGCCGTGTGCCGCTGTTCTTCGTGGGTGGAACCAATGATTTTGCCTATCCGCTCGACAGCTACATGAAAAGCTACAACGCGGCCGGGAATACGGCGCGTCAGATTCGCGAGCAGGTCAAAATGCCGCACGGGCATGAGCCAGGCTGGGCACCGAAGGAGATCGGCGTGTTCATCGACAGCGTGTTGCTGGAAAAGCCCAAACTGCCGCAGGTGTCCCTGCCGGTGCAGGAGGACCGGAAGGTGACGGCCACCGTCACCGATGCCGCGATTGCATCGGCGAACGTGCAGTTCACCGTCGATGAAAATGAAGTCAACAAGCACGAGTGGCAGAGTGCGGACGCCACCATCGACATCACCGGCACGACGAAGCTCATCGCCACGATTCCTGACCACGTGAAGATCTACTTCTTCACGGTCACCACGGCGGACGGTTTGATGGTGAGTTCGCCGGTGGTGATCAAGAGCCTGGGCAGGTAGGGGGGCAGGGGAGGAGAAAAACCCTCGCAACTTTCCTCACTCCAGGCTGGACACAGCCCCCGCCCATGGCTCCAATAGGGCGCTTCCGTTTCAACCCCAAACCCAATCCCACATGGCAAAGATCAAATTTGGCTCCCAGGTCTATACCTGGTTCATGCAAGACACCGGCGCTGCTTACGACAACAAGCTCGACCACATGATCAAAGTTGCCGCCCAGGCGGGCTTCACCGGCATCGAGCCGATGGTGCTGGAATGCTTCCCCACCTACTGGCTTGGCGACTTCAAGGACCCTCTCAAGCTCAAGGATACCCTCGCGGCCCACAATATGGAGCTGTGCGGACTCGCCCTGGTATGTGGCTGGAACGAGGCGAAGGAAACCGAATCGGAACGCATCGCGGCTGACTATGCCATCAATGCACTCAAGCACTTCCCCGGCGCAAAGTTAGGCACCGTGCCTCTCCCTTCGAATCGCAAGAACCTGCATGACCGCCGCCTCAACATGGCCAAGAACGTCAATGCCGTTTCCAAGCGCGCCGTGGATGCGGGCCTGGTATGCTCCTATCACCCCAACAGCCCGCCCAATTCGGTGGTGCGCACCCAGGAAGACTATGACGTGGTGCTCAACAGTCTTGACCCGGCGGTCACCGGTTGGACACCCGACGTGGGCCACATCATCCGCGGCGGCATGGACGTCATTGAAACCATGACCAAGTGGGGCCATCTGGTCAACCACATCCACTACAAGGACTTCAGCGGCAATGGCCCTGAGCCATGGGCGCAGATGGGCACCGGAAAGCTCGATTTCCACAAGATCACGGAGTGGCTTACCGTGCGCAACTACGAAGGATGGATCGTCTGCGAAGACGAATGCCACGACGCGATCGGCGATCCCGATGGGGTGACCTTGCAAAACGGCCTGTGGTGCAAGGACAATCTGCACGCGCTAGTCGCGTAAACTTGTCTGCCTCGACTTATCTGGAGCCGCCCCCACCGTCCGTCGGTGCGGGCGGCAAGACCGGGGTGCTTCTGTCCAACTCGTGAGCTACCAAGGGATTCTTTGAATCCGCTGCTCATGGAACAAGGAGGGTGTTTTTTGTGTTTGGCCATGGCGGCAACGGTGGTGTGCATGCAACCCACCTCCATTCCAATGGATGGGGGAGTGCACTTCAATCCTTTCCAGTCACGCCGAGGTTGAGTTGAGTTTGCCGGGTATTGATTGGGTAAAAAATGAAATAAATATTCATCTACTACGATTTTGCAAAAAACAGGTGAAAAATGTGGACATTTATTTAGTTTTTGGTACACTCGTGGAAACCTCCCAAAGTGGTATGGCCGATCACCCTGATCTTCATGTAAGAATCAATTTCAAACTGATGCACTCCTTACACGTTAATGCACCCATTCGATGCTTTAGCATCCCTCCCACCGTGCTGACGATCATATCCATTGCAGGGGTGGGCTCATTGGCATGACGCAAAGTTGTAACTGCATGGAATCTGATACCGGGTCAGCACCAGCAAACTGGGGGGGGCGGCTGCGAGGCGCAGGATCAGGGGGTTCAGCTTGTCCGCACGCACAATTGGTTCCTCGGTAATCTCCCGGTTTTTAGCGGGTTGCGGAAGCTCCGCGCCCGCCCCTTCACCAGCACCTACGCATCCATCCTCCAGACCCGCACTCCCAGCAAAATCTGACTCCCACATGAAAGCCATCCTCCGCCTCCTCTCGATATTCACAGTTCTAACGGGGACTGCATTCGCGGTTCCCCTGCCTAGCGTCAGTGTCATGCCCAGCTTTACGCAGCGGACGACTTACGGCAAGGCGGCCATGAACGAGTCAATCACCGTGTGGGGGCGCGCGTGGAATCTCAGCGGAGCCACCACCTATGTCATCAACTTTGGTGACGGCACGGCGAATGCCACCGGGTCGGTAACCACGGAATCCGGCGACGCAACCCGGTCTGATTTTATTTCTGTTTCCCACACCTTCACCACGGCGGGTTCGAAGACGATTACTCTCAGCGTGACGGACTCCGCCGGCACGACCTCGCAGCAGGGGGTGGTGCGCGTGCTGCCCAGCCCCACCCATTACGACCGGGTGGACATGGCGAAGGAGAAGGGGTTGCTGTATCTTTATCGCTCCGTAATCAAGGGGACCGCGACCAACTGGTATTGGAAATCATCCGGGGATGAGTATGGCGAGGGTATCACGGCGTTCAGCGCGCTGGCTTTCGAAGAAAATGGCCACTCACCCTTCAACGACCCCGTGCAAGACGTGTTTGTTTACCTGCTCCAAAGGGCGCACACCCACATGCTGGCCGTGGGCTCGCTGCAGTCCATCAGCAACCACACTGACGGCATTGCGGTGAGAAACTCGGACTCCAACGGCAACGGCAAGGGGGCGATTTTCCTTGGTCGTACCTACTCCGACTGTGCGAGAGCTATGGCCCTGATGAATCCGTTCACCAGCACCGCCCAGGCACAGACCACCTACATTCCCAGTGGAAGCCCGTTCTATAACGCCACGGGCGTGTATGACACCGGCCACCCGTATTCCTATTATGACCTGATTACGGACTTTACCGACACGCTTCTGTGGTCCCAGGGGGATGGCAGTCTCCGCGGTTCCTTTGTGTACGTGCTTACGCACCAGAATCAGACTGCCGACAACCGTTACGACGGTTCCGCGCAGCAGTGGCCGGCGCTGACGATGATCATGGCGTCCGATGTTTTGGGCATCACTCTGCCGTCCTGGTGGGGGGCCAACAGCGTCTATGGAATGGAGTACCTGCAGAATCCCACTACCGGTGGCGTCGCCTACTCTGTGTTCCACGACGGTTCCAATGAAGCGGACATCGGCAAGACCGGCGGCGGACTCACCATGCTGAAGGCGGGAGGCATGGACGCCACGAGTTCCGATGGAGTGAATCTGCTGAAGTATATCCAGAACAACTGGGAATCAACCGGTGGCGACCGCGCGGGCTGGACGGGCTACTGGTATGGCATGTACGGGGTCAAAAAGGGCCTCGCTCTGCAGGGGGTGACGACGCTGACCATAGGCGGCGTTCAGCGCGACTGGTATCTTGAAATGTCCGCCTGGCTGCTCGGCAATGCGAGCTTGCTGCCCGCTAGCATGTCGCCCCATAATCGCGATTCCAGCGACCTGTTTGGCCAAAATTCCGATGGCTCATGGACCTCTCAGGGCACCTGGATTGTAAGTCCGGATGCAGACACTGCGGTGTCCATTTTGAGTTTGACCACGGCCGTGACTTCACCGCCGCCAGTGCCGGTGATTGCGACGATTCCGACCCAGTCCACCACTGGCCCGTTCTCGGTGGTGCTGGATGCGACGGGATCCTATTCGACCGATCCGTCCCGTGAAATCGTGGAGTATCTTTGGGACCTTGACAGCTCCGACGGCCTGAACTGGGTCACTCCCGACGCCACCGGGATCAAGCCGACAGTCTCGCCAGCTTATCTGCACAGTGTGGGCACCCATACGGTGACGCTGCGGGTCAAGGACAATAGCAGTCCGCCCCAGTATGCCACGACCACGGCGGTCATCACGGTGTCAGCAGGGGATGTGCCTCCGGTCGCCGTGCCGGTGGCATCGAACGCCTTCCAGGGATACAACGGCCAGCCCGGAGCCTCCATCACACTGGACGGCAGCGGTTCATACGACATCAATGGTGACGCCATCACTCTCTATGAGTGGGACTTGAACGGCGATGGTATTTTTGGCGGCACCGGCGATGCCACAGGGGTTTCCGTGGTGTTCACGCAGCCTGCGGCATACACTGGACAGATCGGCTTACGAGTGACCGCCAACGGCGTGACCAGCGCCCCAGTGTACGTCGATGTGCAGGTGGCGCTGACCAACCTGTCACTGGGGACGGTGGTTGCCAGCAACGTCACGGCCGGGACTAAGGCGGACTTTGCCATCCCGGTGACCAATGATGCCGCCTCGGGATTGTCCTTCACCAACGTGCTGATCCGGCTTTACAACGGCGATCCTCTGCAAGGCGGGGTGCCGATTGGGGATGCATCGGCCTCTACGACCTTCAACATTGCCGTGGGCGAGACCAAGACGGTGTCCATGACCAACGTGCAATTGGGTGGTGCCTCGACGATTTACGCCTTCGTTGACCCGCTCAATACGATTCCGGAGGCCAACAAGACCGATAACATCGCGTTCTGCCTTGGCCTGCAGCCGCAGACGATTACGTTTGGCACCCTGGCCACGCAGATTCCTGGGGCCTCCGATTTCGCCCTTACCGCCACGGCCAGTTCCGGCCTGCCGGTCAGCTATACCAGTTCGAACACTTCCGTGGCCACCCTTTCGGTGGTGGGTGGAGTGACCATGGTGCACGTTGTCAGCGCAGGCACGACCAACATCACCGCTTCGCAGGCGGGCGACGGCACCTACCAGGCGGCGGCGAATGTGGTTCAGTTGCAGATGGTCAGCCGCTTCACCCAGACGATCACTTTCCCGCCCCTTCCGGTGACGTCCACCAGCAGTCCGGATTTCGATCCGGGTGCGACGAGCACCGATCTGAGTGCCACGCCCACATACACCAGTGCAAGCCCGTCCATCGCCACCATCGTTGGCGGCAAGATCCATCCCATTGCCGTGGGCACCTCTGTCATCACGGTCACTTTCCCGGCTGATGCCACCTACCTTAGCAACACCGCGCAGCAGACCCTTACCGTGGTTTTACAGGCACTGATGTCCGTCACCGTTCCGGAGAACAACAACTACCGGACGAATGACACCCTCACCTTTACGGCGAATTACGTGATGCCTGTCACCGTCTCCGGGACGCCCTACATGAGCATCAAGATTGGCTCCACCATGCGACAGGCCACTTATACGGGTGGATCAGGCACCAACAAGCTGACTTTTGTCTATACGGTGCAGGCCAACGAACTGGACATGGACGGCATCGACCTCTACAGCCCGATCAACCTAAATGGCGGCGCCATTACCAACACTTCAGGCGGCGCTCTGTCTCCGCTGGCCTTCACTTCGCCGGACACGACAAAGATCACGGTAGGCGGAGGAGTGTTCATGACCTCCCAGGTGACCACCGCGCCGGGCAACTCCTCGGGTACCGTGATTGACTACTGGGACTCCGTGCGCAGCGGCATGGTGATCTCCAGCGCGGGATCGCTTGCGTTCCGAGCGCACCTTACATATGACGTCCCCTCGGGGGTGAACGCGTACAACTACCAGGGCATTTGGAAGAGCCCCCTGGGCACGAGCACCAGCCTGGCCAATGTCTGCCGCTCAAGCGACGTGGCACCTGATTGCAACGGCAGCCTGTTCGACATCCTGCCCGACAACCCATACATCAACAACCTCGGCCAGATTACCTTCCTGAGCTTCCTGCGGGTCGGCACCGGCAGTCCTGCGGCCACCACCAGCACCGCCCCCGGGGTGTGGTCTGAACTGGGTGGCGGCGGCCTGCACAAGGTCGTACGCGCCGGTGATGCGGTCGCCGGCGGCACCGCCTCCACGACCGCTATTGATGGCTGGATCGTCACCTCGGACATCGGCACCATGGCGTTCGCTGTGGGGCTGACCGATGGCACCAGCGCCCTGGTCACGGGTTCGTCGTCCGGCGGAGCCTTCACGCTGAGCACCATTGCCAAGCAAGGTGCCGCGGCTCCGGCCGTGGGTGGCGGAACATCCGGCACCTTTGATACGCTGCTGGGCAATGCCTCGGATCCGCGCATGAACCGTACGGATGGCAATCTTGCCTTCTTCGCCTACCTGCAGTCCGGAGCTTCGGGCATTTGGTACATGCCAAACGGCGGTGCGTTGGTCGCTGCGGTGCGCTCTGGCCAGACGATTCCGGCTGGGGGGGATACCTTCGCCTCGCTGGACCGGCCCTCTCTGACGTCGGACACGATGTTCTTCCGTGCCAACCTGGGCAGCGGCCCGCAGAGCGTGTGGAAGAACGCCACTCCCGCCGTTTCCTCCGCGCTGACGTTGGTTGCTAAGGGTGGTGACACCAATGCCAGCGGTCGCGTGTCTGGCATCCCTGCCGGTTCCCAGCTCTGGAGCATCTGGGCTCCGTTCAGCAACCACAATGGCAAGGTCACGTTCCGCGTCAGCATGCTTGATGCGGGTTCGGTGGAAACCCGGGCGATCGTCGCCGATACGGACGGAACCCTCAAGATCGTCGCGAAGGTGGGCGATGCCGCCCCAGGCACCGCCGGTACGTTCACGAATTTCAATCACCCGGTCATCGGCGACGGCAACCAGATTGCCTTCGTGGCGAGCACCACGGATGGTGTGACGGCGATCTGGAGGCAGGCAGCCAATGGAGGTGCATTGTCCCGCCTCTTCGCGGTTGGCGATGTGCTGAGCATCAGCGGCGTGAATGAAACGATCGCGACTCTCATCGTGCCTGGCAGCGACAGCAGCGACCGCTTGAGCGAATGGACCACCATTGATGCCACTGGCCGCACCCTTGTGCATGTGACCTACCTGAGCGGCAAGACCGGGGTGCTACTGTCCACCCCGTAAGCTGAATGGAACCTTTGAACCCGCCGCTCATGAAAATGGGTGGCGGGTTTTTTTGTGTCTGGCCGTGAGGCAACAGGGGTTGGCGCCTCGCAGGACGCCCGTGCCACATGTCAAACGTGGAGTGTTCAGTGTATGACTGGCAAACCGGCACTGCGATAAACCCGAACGGCAAGAATGCCGGAGAAGCGGCGTTCCCTCCCGCCATGTTTTGCTCCAAACTTAGACTCGTTGCTCCTGTGCTCGCATCTGTGTGCTGCGCTGTGACTGTGCTTCACTCCGCCACACCCCTGCCAACCAAAGAGGCTGAGCGTGCAAAGGCTGCTTTGGAAGGCAAACCGGCGGTGGCACCGGACCCGAAGGCGAAACGCTTCGAACCAGCCACGGCGGTGGCTGATCATCTGGAGCCCTCCATGTTCCGGGTGCCCGAAGGGCTGGAGGTCACTCTCTGGGCGACCTCGCCCATGCTTTACAATCCGGCCAACATGGACATCGATGCCAAGGGGCGCATCTGGATTTCAGAGGGCGTGAACTACCGCAGCAAGGCGGGCCGCCGGCCGGAAGGGGACCGGATCATGGTGCTGGAAGACACCACTGGCGAAGGCCGGGCCACGCGCTCGGACGTGTTCGTCCAAGAGCCCGGGCTGGCATGCGCAATGGGCGTGGCGGTGTTCGACAACAGAGTGGTGGTGTCCAACACGCCGGACCTGATCGTCTATACGGATGTGAACCGCGACGGCGTGTTTGATCCCAAGGTGGACAAGCGTGAAGTCCTGCTCACCGGCTTCTTGCAGAAGCAGCATGATCACAGCCTGCACTCCGTGTTTGGCGGCCCCGATGGGCGCTGGTACTTCAGCAATGGCAACTGCGGCGCCCAGTTTACCGACCGGAGCGGACACCAGTTCAACATCGGCGGTGCGTATCTGCACAATCCCTGGGCAGGGCAGCCCAGTTACGACGGTCATGTGTATGTGGGCGGCTTCTCTGCCAGCGTGGACCCGGATGGCAGCAATGCACGCATCCTGGCGTTTGGCTTCCGCAACAGCTTTGAGCAGATGAAGACCTCCTTCGGTGACCTGTTCCAGAGCGATAATGATGATCCGCCCGCCTGCCGCGTCACCCCCTTGATTGAGGGCGGCAACCTGGGCTTCTTCAGTCCCGATGGTCAGCGCACCTGGCAGGCTGACAAGCGCCCCGGACAAAGCGTGGCCACGGCCGAATGGCGGCAGGAAGATCCAGACACGCTTCCGGCCGGTGACGTGTATGGCGGTGGTGCGCCCACCGGCATGGCCTTCTATGAGAACGGCGCCCTGGGCGACAAGTGGCAGGGGCTGCTGCTGAGCTGCGAGACCGGTCGCAACGTGGTCTTCGGCTACCAGCCCAAAGCGAAGGGCGCGGGCTGGAAGCTGGACCGCTTTGACTTCTTCACCAGCAACACCACGGGCAAATTCGCCGGCTCCGACTTCGTTGGCGGCGCCAAGAACTTGAGCGATGAGCGCTACATCCAGTTCCGCCCCTCCGATGTATGCGTGGGGCCTGATGGCGCGGTGTACGTGTGCGACTGGTTCGACAAGCGCACGGGCGGGCATTCCACCCTTGATGACTCGTGCAGCGGCAGCATCTACCGCATTGCGCCAAAGGGCTTCAAACCCCACGTGCCGGTGATTGACTACAACACGACCGAGGGGCAGGTGGCTGCTCTGCAGTCGCCGGCCGTCAACACCCGCTTCGTGGGCTTCACCAAACTGAAGGAGCAGGGGGCGAAGATCATTCCCGATCTGTTGAAGCTGAAGAGCAGCAACCGGTATGTGGCTGCGCGTAAAATCTGGCTGCTGGCGCAGCTGGGTGAGGAAGGCCGCGAGGTGGTGACGCAGATGCTCGATGATGCCAGTGCGACGACCCGGCTGGTGGCCTTCCGTGCGCTGCGGGCCGCAGGTGTGAGCCCGATGGCTCACGCCACCAGGCTTGCCAAAGATGAATCACCGGCGGTGCGCAGGGACCTCGCGGCGAGCCTGCGCGATGTGGCGGCTGATAAGGCGGTGCCCACGCTGGTGGAACTGGCCCGGGGTTTCGATGGCTCTGACCGCAGCTATCTCGCGGCCTGGGGCATTGGCTGCACGGGCAAAGAATCCGCAGTGTGGATTGCCTTGTCGAAATCCATGAAATGGGGCGACAAGCTGGCCTGGCTCACCTGGCGCCTGCATCCGAAAGAGGCGATCAGTGCCGTGAAGGCGCGGGCGCTTAATGCGAAACTTGCCCCCGCGCAGCGCAAGCTGGCGGTGGATACGTTGGCGTTTACCAAGGACCCGGAAGCCGCGAAGGCGCTCGTGGAAGTGGCGCAGGACAAACAGTCCCCAGTGGCTGCAGACGTGATGTGGTGGCTGATCAATCGCAGCACGAATGACTGGTCCGGCTATGCCGTGCCGGCCATGTTGAAGAGTGCCGGCATTCTTGATCCGGAAAAAGTCACGCTCACAGCAGTGATTTCGCCCGAGCCGCCGCCTGCCGACAAGATTCCCAAGCTCGAGGACGTGCTCAAGCTCACCGGCAACGCCAGGAACGGCGCGAAGCTGGTGCAGCGCTGCTACATGTGCCACCAGATCAACGGCCAGGGCGTCGACTTCGGTCCCGGTCTCACCGGCTGGGGCGCTACCCAGCCTACGGAGGTGATCACGGAGGCGATCCTGAATCCCAGCAAGGACATCGCTCACGGCTACGAAGGCACGACTCTCATCACCAAGGACGGCATCCGCATCGACGGGCTCGTGCTTGCCGATGGCGAATTCGTCATGATCAAGTCCCTTGGCGGCCTGACGCAGATCGTGCCCAAAGAGAAGATCAAGTCCAGGCAGAAGATGACTCGCTCCCTTATGATGGGCGCCGTGCAGCTCGGCCTGACGCCGCAGGAAGTGGCGGATGTGGTGGCGTATTTGCGGACGGGGAAGTAGATGAGGAAGAAAGTGCGGAGTGCTTAGTGCTCAGTGCCAGGTACTGCGGATTCCCTTTGCTCCTCAGACCGGGTGCTGCGCACTTCTTCCCAGATACTCATCCCGACGCTTGGTGGCTAATACTGCCCATTTGCTTTTTTTCTTTTTGCCTGAGACTGAGGACCGCGCACTAAGCACTCCCGCACCCTCCGTTTCATGCCCATCCTCCGCCACACGCTGATCTCCGCCTCTGCGGGTTCGGGCAAGACCTACCAGCTCGTGCAGCGCTATCTGCACCTGCTGGCATGCGGCGAAAAGCCTTCGCGCATTGCGGCGATGACTTTCACGCGCAAGGCGGCGGGGGAATTCGTCAGCCGCATTCTGCGCTCGCTTGCCGATCTGGCGGAGGATCGCCAGAGGGCAGACAGGTTTGTGGCGGAGCTGAAGCCGCAGCCTGAAAAGCCGGTGGATTTTGGCAGGGTGCTGAGGGAGGTGCTGCGTGGGCTGCCCCGGCTGAGGCTGGGCACGATCGACAGTTTCTTTGCCACGATTGCCGCCTGCTTTCCCATGGAACTTGGGCTGCCGGTGGGAGCCGCCATCATGTCTGAGGAGGAGGCCAGACAGGCAGCCGGCGAGGTGATGGAGCATCTCATGGGCCGCCTCTATCGCGATGATGACAGGGCTGCGGCGCGCACGCTGCTGGAGGCCTTCAAACAAGCCACGTTTGGCAACGAAGAGAAGACGGTCACCGCGACCCTTGCCGATTGGCTGGTGCAGGGGCATGACCTGTGGCACGAGTGTGAGGACGGTCAGCGATGGGGGCAGCCGGCGGCGATTTGGCCCCGTGACCAATATCCGCGCGCGGCGGTTTGGAATGCGGGCAAGCCACTGCCTGAGGCTCTGGAGCAGCTGGTCGAGACCTTCTCCTCCGCAGGTTTCAATGACAAGGCTCTGGCTGCCTGGGTGAAAATTCAAGAGCAGGCGGCGGCGCATCAGCCGGGGCGCAAGCCGGAGGACGCGCTGGTGACCTTTATCAACCGCCTCGCTCCGCTGACGGAACAGCTTCGCCAGAGCGACGCCACCTTTGAGTACCACCGGGTGAAGTGGACTTTCAGCGGTCCATCCGCACAGGCGGCGCTGGTGTTTATTGCATCGCTGGTGGGGCAGGAATTGCTTGTCCGCTGCCGGCGCACCCAAGGCATCAGGCAGGTGATTGATGCGTATGCGGCGGACTATGCCGCGACGGTGCAGGGCAGGGGACGTCTCTCCTTCGCTGACCTGGCAAGGCTGCTGGCGAAAGCTCAAGGCGACGGCTCCTGGGCTGATGAACACAGCGCGGCTGACCTGTGGTATCGTCTGGATGGCCGTGTGGATCACTGGCTCTTCGATGAGTTTCAGGACACCAGCGCGCAGCAGTGGGGCATCATGGGCGGACTGGTCGGCGAGGTGCTGCAGGACGCCGAGCAGCGTCGCAGTTTTTTCGCCGTTGGCGATGTCAAGCAGTCGATCTATCTCTGGCGCAAGGCCGAGCCCCAGCTTTTTGGACTGGTGCTCAAGGATAATCCTGATACGGACGGCCGCGGGATTGAGAAGCAATCGCTGGCCAAATCGTACCGCTCCTGCCAGGAGGTGTTGAACTTGGTGAACGGCGTTTATGGCGATGCTTCGATCCTCAGTAAACTGTTAGGTGATGGCTGCTTGAAATACTGGGAGTTCGAGCCTCACACCTCGGCCTGTCCGGAGCCGCACGGCGTCGGTGCATTTGTCCAGCCGGCGGAGACAGGCGATGACGAGGAGCTGGCAGATGCGCGGGACGTCACCGCAGCCCTGCTGCGCCAGATTCAGCCCGCCAGGCGCGGCCTTTCATGTGCGGTACTGGTGCGCTCGAACGGCCATGCCACACAGATGACGGAGTACCTGCGCGAGCACACAGGCCAGGATATTTTAAGTCAGTCCGAAGAGCATCCGGCCGCCGACAATCCGGCCTGCGCGGCGCTGCTGGCAGTATTGCAACTGGCTGCCCACCCGGGGGACACGCTGGCGCTTGAGCACCTGCGCATGACTCCGCTCGCGGTCTTGTTTGAGGGGGGAGACAACGGGCGAGGCCTGATGAATGACACCCTGTGCGACCTGCACAACAAAGGTTTCGCCAGCGTCATTGAAGCATGGATGAAGCGCCTCGTTGTGCCGTTGGAAGATTTCAGCCGACGGCGGTTGGAGCGTCTGGTCGACATCGCATCGGAGTTCGATGAGAAGGGCTCGCGCGATGTGGATGCGTTCCTCGAATTCGCCCGCGGCTATGGGGTGCGCACGGGCGGCGCGCATCTCGCGGTGCAGGTGATGACGGTTCACAAGAGCAAGGGGCTGGAGTTTGATGTGGTGATCGTACCGTTGCTCGACATCAGCGGTTTGAAAAACGTGGAGCCCGGCATGGTGCTGAAGCGCGAAGGCCTCGCGGAGGCGGAATGGGTGCTGCAATTTCCGCCCCAGCCATACGATCAACTCGACGAAGTGCTGGCGGCCAGGCGTCAGCGCATGGAGGAGGACGAGGGCTTCGAGGCCCTGTGCCGATACTATGTGGCCCTGACCCGCGCGAAACGCGCCCTCTATGTGGTTGCTTCACGCCCGCCCAAGAAGGCCGCGACCGTCAACGCCGCCAGACTGATGCGCGAGACGCTTCAGCAGGGCGAACCTTGCCCGGGAGAAGTGGACGGTCTGGCGGTGGAGTGGCTCCGTGTGTTCGGACAGACGGATTGGTTTGCAGGCATTGCCGAGGTCCCGTCCCCTGCGGCTGTCCCTGCTGTGAACTCCCCTCCGGCGCGGCTGGGCATCTTGCTGCGCGAGCTTCAGCCCATGCCGAAGCGCCGCACGCCTTCGGGCGAGGAGAGTTTTGCGGTGAAAGGCAGCGTGCTCTTCAGTCCGGGGCGCGAGATCGGGCGTAACCTTGGCACCCTGGTTCATGCCTTGATGGAACAGGTGGCGTGGATTGACGAGTCCTTTGATGAATCCTCAGTCATGACGGCATGGCAGGCGCGGGGACTGGCCTCGCAGCCCGCTTTTGAGCGAGCCCGGGAACAGGCCTTGAACGTGATCCGGTCACAGACCTGCCGCGCAGCTTTCGCTCGGCCTGGAGAGCACTCCAGGCTCTGGCGCGAGCGGCCGTTTGACCTCGTGCTTGAGGATGATGAGTGGATTTCCGGAACCGTTGACCGGGTGAACGTGGCCTGCGATGCCGCCGGGCGGCCTGTCAGCGCCATCATCATCGATTTTAAGACAGATGAGGTGTCCGATGATGAGAAGCTGAAGGAAAAACTCGACGGATATCGCCCGCAGATTGACTTATACCGCAAGGCCGTGGCTCGGCTAACAGGGCTGCGTGCGGAAAAGATCGGTGCCATGCTGTTGTTCACCCGTGCGGGCAGGCTGGCGGCAGTGTGACAAATTCCCCTTTGCCAAACGCCTTGCGATGGGTATCTCTCCCACCCCGCTTTGCGAACTATTCTTCTTTCGCTGGGCGTCAAAAACCCACCCTAAAGACAAGATAATGAGCAAAAGTGACTTCGGATTGATTGGCCTCGCCGTGATGGGGCAGAACTTGGTGTTGAATGTGGAAAGCCGCGGCTTCCAGGTTTCCGTCTACAACCGCACCACTGCCACGACGGACGAGTTCATCGCGAAACATCCCGGTAAGAAGCTCGTCGGATCGAAGACCCTGGAAGAGTTCGTTCAGAGCCTCGCCACCCCGCGCAAGATCCAGATCATGGTCAAGGCCGGCGCGCCTGTGGACGCGGTGATCGAACAGCTCATCCCCCTGCTCGACAAGGACGACATCATCATCGACGGCGGCAACAGCCTGTACACTGACACCGAGCGTCGCGACGCGTACCTCGCTGGCAAAGGCCTGCGCTTCATTGGCGCCGGCGTGTCTGGCGGTGAAGAAGGCGCCCGCAAAGGCCCCTCCATCATGCCCGGCGGCCCCCTCAGCACCTGGGAAGTGATGAAGCCCATTTTCGAGAGCATCGCCGCCAAGGTGGACGGCGAGCCCTGCGTGATTCACATTGGCCCAGGCGGCGCCGGCCATTACGTGAAAATGATTCACAACGGCATCGAGTACGGCGACATGCAGCTCATCTGCGAAGCCTACAACATCTTCAAGCACGCCGGCTTCACCACCGACGAGATGGCCAAGGTCTTCACCGATTGGAATGACGGCCAGCTTCAAAGCTACCTGATCCAGATCACCGGCAAGGCCCTTGAACAGAAGGACCCCGAGACCGGCATGCCAGTCGTCGAACTCATCGTGGACAAGGCCGGCCAGAAAGGCACGGGCCAGTGGACGCTGCTCAACGCCGCTGAAAATGCCGTGGTTATCAGCACCATCAACGCCGCCGTCGAAGCCCGCATCCTGTCGAGCATGAAGAAGGCCCGCGTCGCCGCCAGCAAGGAATTGCAAGGTCCTGCGGTGAATATCACCTTGGACAAGGCCGCGCTGGTCAAAGCCGTTCACGATGCACTCTACGCCTCGAAGATCATCAGTTACGCGCAGGGTCTCGACCTCATCAAGACCATGGGCGAAAAGAAGGGCTGGGGCCTCGACCTTGGCCGCATCGCCTCCATCTGGCGCGGCGGTTGCATTATCCGTGCCCGCTTCCTCAACCGCATCACCGATGCCTTCCGGACCAACCCGACGCTGAGCAACCTGATGCTGGACCCCTTCTTCAAGGACCTGCTCAACACGACCCAGCAGAACTGGCGCGAAGTGGTCTCCCTGGCCACGCTCAACGGCATTCCGGTGCCCGCTTTCAGCGCTTCGCTCGGCTACTACGACAGCTACCGCGCCGAGCGCCTGCCGGCCAACCTGCTGCAAGCCCAGCGTGACTTCTTTGGCGCCCATACCTATGAGCGCACCGACAAGCCGGAAGGCCAGATGTTCCACACGGACTGGCCGGAGGTCATCGGCTAGTCCAGTTACCGGGCAACCGTGCCAGTTTTTGTGAAGGCGGCTGGGGCAACCCAGCCGCTTTTTCATGGGCTCAATGATGCCGGTGAAAAAATATCGCGCACACTCATGCGACCTGTGCTATGTTCTCCGCCGCAGTTTTCCCGGCGCTCTGTTCGTTAGTTGAGTGATGTGCCGCAACCCTTGCTGCGGACACGTCAACACATGAGTCATAAACTGTTCTCCGAACTCGGGCTGTCGCCTGAAATCCTGCAAGCTGTCGAACGCATGGGCTTCGAGCAAGCCTCGCCCATTCAATCCGAAGCCATTCCCGTGCTGCTTACCGGCCGCGACATGATCGGCCAGTCCCAGACGGGATCCGGCAAGACCGCCGCCTTCGGCATTCCCGCCATCGAGCGGGTGGACGCGCATGATCCCAGCATCCAGGTGCTGATCCTGTGCCCCACCCGTGAGCTCGCTTCGCAGGTGGCCGAAGAAATCGCCAAGCTCGCCGCCTTCAAGAAGGGTGTGCGCGAACTGCCCCTGTACGGTGGCGCCAGCTACGACCGCCAGTTCCGAGGCCTGCGTGCGGGTCCGCAAATCGTCATCGGCACCCCAGGGCGCCTGCTGGATCATATCGGCAATGGCGCGCTCAAGCTCGACAAACTCAAGATGGTCATTCTGGATGAAGCCGACCGCATGCTCGACATGGGCTTCCGCGAGGACCTGGAAAAGATTCTGGAAGCGATGCCAGAGGAGCGCCAGACGGTGCTCTTCTCCGCCACCATTCCGCCCGGCATTCGCAAGATGATCGAGCGCTTCACCACGGACCCGGTGAACATTCGCATTGAGGCCACGGCGCTGACGGTCCCGAACATCGAACAGAGCTATGTGGAAGTGGACTTCCGTTCCAAGACCGAAGTGCTCTGCCGCCTGCTCGACGTGCACGATGTGAAGTACGGCATCATCTTCGGCTTCACCAAGATCCAGGTCGATGAAGTCACCGAAGCCCTGATTGCCCGCGGTTACACGGCGGACAAGCTGCATGGTGACATGACCCAGCCGCTGCGTGAGCGGGTGATGAAGCGCTTCCGCGACCGCCAGGTGGAACTGCTGGTGGCCACCGACGTGGCGGCGCGCGGCCTGGATGTGGACGACCTCGAAATCGTCTTCAACTACGAGCTGCCTTACGACCCTGAAGACTATGTGCATCGCATCGGCCGCACCGGTCGTGCGGGCAAGAGCGGCAAGGCCATCAGCCTGGTCGCCGGTCGTGAGTTTGGCCGTCTGCAGCAGGTGAACCGCTTCACCAAGACGAACATGCAGCGCATCTCCGTGCCGAAGATGGAGGATCTGGAGAACAAGCATGCCACGCGTCTGGTGGACAATGTGCGCAGCACTCTGGAAGCCCATGATTACAAGGTGCAGGACGCTATCGTGGATGATCTTCTCCAGTCCGGCCACACGGCTGCCGAGGTCATCTCCGCGCTGTTGCATCTGCTGGCCGCCGAAGTGGTGCGCCCGGTGGAGCGCATCAAGGAAGACATGGTGCAACGCGACGCCCGCCCTGCCCGCCGGTACGACAATGGTCCAGGAGCCGCGGGTGAATCGCGCTTTGAACGCCGTGAGCGCCCGCAGCGCACGGACCGTCCCGGTGCCTCGATCGACGAGACCGGCACATGGTTGCGCATCAACATCGGCAAGAACGCTGGTGTGCTGCCCAAGGATGTGGTGGGCTGCCTCGCTGGCGAAAGCAAGCTGGACTCCAGCGTCATCGGCCAGATTCAAATTCTGCCCACCATTACGCTGGTGCAGGTGGCCGCCGAGAGCGCGGAACTGATTCTGACAGCCATCAATGGCGCGCGCATGTGCGGGCGTTCCATTGGCGCATCCGTCGGCTCCCCGCCCAAGCCCATGGGTGAACACGGCTCTGGTGGCGGTTATGGCGGCGGCGGTGGTGGTGGTGGCTACGGCGGCCCGCGTCGCGAAGGTGGTGGTTACGGCGGTGCCCGGCGTGAAGGCGGCGGGTACGGTGGTGGTGCCGGACCTCGCTATGGCAAGCCCGGCGGTGGTGGCGGTGGCTATCGTGGCAACCGTGATTGATCGTCTCTAGAAGACGCTGATTTAAGCCCCTCGTTGCTTCGGTGATGAGGGGCTTTTTGTGACCTGTGAAGGAGTCCCTCGGTGTAAAGGTTGCAAAATGTTCGGTCTGAATTGTTGACAATGGGTGTGTTTCTGGCGTTAATTCGGTCTACTATCCTGGAAACGGCTCAATATTGCCGACAATATGAGGATCCTGATGGCTACCAAAGTTCCAGAACCTGAAGGCACTCTCGCCGATGTGGCGGCACAGCGGCTGGCTCATAGCATCGTCACTGGCGAGCTGGACCAGGGCCAGAAACTTAACGAGGCGGAGTTGGCACAGCGATTTGGAGTTGGGCGTGGGCCGTTGCGCGAAGCCTTGCGTCAGCTGGAAGGAATGCGTCTGGTCACGCGCATCCCCAACGCCGGCGCGCGAGTCGTGGTCCTGGATCGAAAGACGCTGTCCGATCTTTATGTCATGCGCGAGGCATTGGAGGGCATGGCCTGTCGCATCGCCGCCGTGCAGATGACCGATGATGAGATCGCACAACTTAGCGCTCTGCTCGACCATCACGAAGCACAGATCAGGAGTCAGGGCGGCAAAGCGTATGCGCAAGGCGAGGGCGATCTCGATTTTCATGACCAGATCGCGCGTGGTAGTCGCAACCTGAGCCTGATGGCCATGCTGGGCCGCGAACAGAACGCCTTGCTGCGCATGTGCCGGAGCCGCAGCAGCCGGATGGAGCAGCGTGCTCGCCCGGCCCTGTTGCAGCATCGACAGATCGTTGACGCGCTGGCGCAGCGCGATGGTGAACTGGCCGAACTGCTGATGCGCCGCCACATTCAGGGCGCCTGGCGCAGCATCAGTGAAATGATCGACAAGGAAGCACAGTCATGACGTCAATCACACCCGGGCAGAAACTTCGTCGCGCAGTTGAGGGCGCTCATCCGTTACAAGTGGTCGGTGCCGTCACCGCTTATTGCGCCATCCTCGCGCAGAAATGCGGGCACAAGGCGCTTTACCTTTCCGGGGGAGGTGTGGCGGCATCCTCGCTGGGCATTCCTGATCTCGGCATCACCACGCTGCACGATGTGTGCGAGGATGCGCGCCGCATCACTGCCGCAAGCGATCTGCCGCTGCTGGTGGATATTGACACCGGCTGGGGCGGCGCTTTCAACATCGCCCGTGCCACCCGTGAAGTCGCGCAGGCCGGTGCGGCTGGCCTCCACATCGAAGATCAGGTGATGCAGAAGCGCTGCGGCCATCGCCCGAACAAAGCCATCGTCAGCCAGGGTGAGATGGTGGATCGCATCAAGGCTGCGGTGGATGCACGTACGGATGCGGCCTTTGTCATCATGGCTCGCACCGATGCCCTGGCCGTTGAGGGCTTGCAGTCCGCCATCGAGCGCGCGCAGGCCTGTGTCGAGGCCGGTGCTGACATGATCTTCCCCGAAGCGGTGATCACACTGGAGCAGTACGCTGCCTTCACTCGCGCCGTGGCGGTGCCTGCGCTGGCAAACATCACCGAGTTCGGTGCCACGCCGCTCTTCACCACCGGGGAGCTGGCGGGCGCGGGCATCAAGCTGGTGCTTTATCCGCTCTCCGCCTTCCGTGCCATGAGCCAGGCCGCTCTGCGTGCCTACCAGCACATCCTCGCCGACGGCACGCAGCAGAACATCGTGCCGGAGATGCAGACCCGAGCGGAACTGTATGAGCAGCTCGGTTATCACTCTTATGAGCAGCAGCTCGACCGGCTGTTTGCTGACAAGCCATTTGAACCCATGTGACGGGCCTCTCAATCAAACCCACAGACACTCATGAATGCTGAAGTCGTTTCACCCCTCAAGCCAAAGAAATCCGTCGCACTGTCTGGAACGGTGGCGGGCAACACGGCCATTTGCACGGTCGGTAGAACCGGCAATGACTTGCACTATCGGGGCTATGACATCCTGGAATTTGCCGAGGAGGCGGAGTTCGAGGAGATCGCCCACCTCATCATCCACGGTACCTTGCCGAATCGCGACCAACTGGCGGCCTACAAGGCAAGGTTGAAGTCGCTGCGCGGCCTGCCGCAGGCAGTGAAGCAGGCGCTGGAAGCGATCCCCGCTGATGCTCATCCCATGGATGTGATGCGCACCGGCTGTTCGGTGCTGGGCACCTGCGAGCAGGAGCCGGAAGCACACGACGAAGCCAAGACGCGCGATCTGATCGACCGCCTGCTGGCCAGTCTGGGGTCGATGCTTATGTACTGGCATCACTACTGTGCCAGCGGCAGGCGCATCGAGGTGGAAACGGATGACGATTCCGTCGGCGCACACTTCCTGCATCTGTTGCACGGCACGCCGCCGAAAGCTTCCTGGGTGCGCGCCATGCACACCTCATTGATTTTGTATGCGGAGCACGAGTTCAACGCTTCAACCTTCACCGCACGCGTCATTGCCGGGACCAACTCCGACCTGTATTCCTGCATCACAGGCGCGATCGGTGCCTTGCGGGGACCCAAGCACGGCGGAGCGAACGAGGAAGCCTTCCGCATTCAGGGCCGCTACGCGAATGCCGACGAAGCTGAGGCCGACATCCGGGAACGGGTGGCCCGCAAGGAGATCGTCATCGGCTTCGGCCACCCTGTTTACACCATCGCCGATCCTCGCAACGAGGTGATCAAGCGCGTGGCGGATAAACTGTCCAAGGAGAACGGCGAGATGCGGCTGTTCGAAATCGCCGCACGACTGGAGCGCGTGATGTGGGACTTGAAGATGATGTTCCCCAACCTGGATTGGTTCTCCGCTGTGTCGTATCATATGATGGGAGTGCCGACCGCCATGTTCACGCCGTTGTTCGTCATCGCGCGCGTCACCGGATGGGGGGCCCATGTGATCGAGCAGCGCGCTGACGGCAAGATCATCCGGCCCAGCGCCCACTACACCGGTCCGGAGCATCTGGCCTGGGTGCCGATTGCACAGCGCTGATTCAAAAACACCACATGAGCGGAAACGTAGATACCAACAATCGTCCGGCACCTGACCAGGTGCTGGTGGACATCGCGCGATATGTCTGTCGTCACGAGATCAACTCCCCCGAAGCCTATGACACGGCGCGCAATTGCCTGATGGATACGCTGGGCTGCGGTCTGCTGGCGCTGCGTTTCCCTGAATGCACCAAGCATCTTGGCCCGCTCGTGCCCGGCACCTCGGTGCGCAATGGTGCCCGGGTGCCCGGCACCTCGCACGAACTCGATCCGGTGAAGGCCGCGTGGGACATCGGGGCAATGATCCGCTGGCTGGATTACAACGACACCTGGCTCGCCGCCGAGTGGGGGCACCCTTCCGACAATCTCGGCGGCATCCTCGCGGTGGCTGATTACCTGAGCCGCTGCCGCCTCGCCGAAGGCAAGTCGCCGCTCACCCTTCGCGACGTGCTGACCGCGATGATCAAGGCGCACGAAATCCAAGGCATTCTGGCGCTGGAGAACAGCTTCAATCGCGTCGGTCTGGATCACGTGATCCTGGTCAAAGTTGCCTCCACTGCCGTGGTGACGCGCATGCTCGGCGGCACGGAGCAGCAGGTGATCGACGCGCTGTCGCAAGCCTTCGTCGACGGCCAGGCTTTGCGCACATACCGCCACGCACCGAATGCCGGTTCGCGCAAATCCTGGGCGGCTGGCGATGCTACGTCGCGCGCGGTGCGGCTGGCGATGATCACCCTCGCGGGCGAGATGGGCATTCCCGGGGTGCTCACGGCGCCGCAGTGGGGTTTTTATGACGTGCTGTTCAGCAAGACCAACAAGGACCAGCAGCTCAAACCGGAAGCCCAGCGCCGCTTCAGCGTGCCGCAGTCCTATGGCAGCTATGTGATGGAGAATGTGCTGTTCAAGATTTCGTTCCCTGCCGAGTTCCATTCGCAGACCGCGTGCGAATCGGCGGTGCTTCTGCATCCGCAGGTGAAGGACTGCCTGAGGGGCATTAAGAGGATCGTCATCCATACCCACGAGTCCGCCATCCGCATCATTTCCAAGGCCGGTCCGCTGGCTAATCCCGCAGACCGCGACCATTGCATCCAATACATGGTCGCGGTGGCGCTGGCGTTCGGTGACCTCGTGGCGGAACACTACGAAGACAGCTTTCACGCCGCGCATCCGGTCATTGATGAGTTGCGTGAGAAGATCGATATCGTCGAGGAGCCTCGCTACAGCCGCGACTACCTGGAGCCGGACAAGCGCTCCATCGCCAACGCCATCCAAATTTTTTTCAATGATGGAAGCGCCACGGACAAGATCGAGGTGGAGTATCCAATCGGTCACCGTCGCCGCCGCGCCGAAGGTATTCCTGTGCTTGAACGGAAGTTTCTGAGCAATCTGCGCACTCGTTTTCCAGAACAGCGGTGTGAGAAAATCATGGCGCTGTGCCTGAATAATGAGACGCTGGAGGCGACAGCGGTAAGTGCATTCATGGACCTTTTCACCATCAACTAGCAAAGTGGAAGAGGCATCCTGCCGCTCTGTAGAGGCCAGATCCAGGCTGCTCGCCTGGTACCCCATATTCGCATTTGAGCTCTCCGCCAGTCTGCGCTACAAGCGGCGCCATGCGTTACGCAATTTGCAATGAACATTGGGGTGATCTGCCGTTTGCCAAGGTCTGTGAACGGGCTGCCGCCGCCGGCTACGAAGGGCTGGAGCTTGCGCCCTTCACTCTCAAAGAGGATCCACGCGAGTTGACCGACGCGGATGCACTGTCGCTATGCCAGACCGCGAAGAGCCATGGTCTGGAGATCATCGGGCTGCACTGGCTGCTGATGAAGCCAGGTTGGCTGCACATCACCACACCGGATGCGCTGCTGCGCCGCGAGGCGGCCCGTTTTGGCCGGCACATGGCGCGTTTCTGCGCGATGACCGGAGGCAGGGTCATGGTTTGGGGCAGCCCCAAGGCGCGCAATTTCCCGCCGGAGTGGAAGTACGAGGACGCATTTTCACGCGCTGCCGAAGTGGTGCGCTCCGTGGCGGAAGAGGCAGGCAAATACGGGGTGACGATTGCCATGGAGCCGCTGGGACGCAAGGAGACCAACATCCTTAACACCGCCGAGGAGACGATCCGGTTCTGCCAGCTCGTGGATCACCCGGCTTGCAAGCTGCACCTGGATGTGAAGGCTATGACCGATGAGGCCAAGCCCATCCCGGACATCATTCGCGACAGCAAGGAGTGGTTCGTCCACTTCCACACCAATGATCCCAACTTGCTTGGGCCTGGCATGGGTGAGGTGAAGTATGAACCCATTATAGCGGCCCTGCGCGAGGTGGGTTACCAGGGCTGGCTGAGCACCGAGGTGTTCGACTACAGCCTGGGGGCTGACGTGATAGCGGAGCGCAGCATCAGCTACTTGAAGAAAATCGTCGGCTGATTGCCAAACTTCTTCTCAACGCGTGTTCACTCGAGCACGCAACTGTTCAAGAAAGGGGCCTATATGACCATGAGTCTTATAGGCTCCGCCTGTTCATCTGAGCGCTGGTCGAGGATTGGCAGACAACCGCCTGCCTATGCAACTGCCTCCGGAGTCTGCGCTGCTTCCACGACAGGCGCGGGTGCTGGAGCAGGTGACGCCACTGCGGCTGCTTTGAGTTTCTCGATCTCGGCGTTCAGAGCGCTGATCTGGGTGCGCTGCACCACCAAATCGGACGCCGCCTTCGAATAGGCTTGCTTCGTTTCCGTCACTTCGGCTTCCGCCTTGTGTAGGGCGTTGCGCACGTGATCGATATCGGTCTCGGTCGCCGGGTCGGGGATGGCTTCTTTCGCTTCAATGAGTTCGGCTTCCAAAGCGGTCACGCGGTCGCGCAGGGCGATGGCTTCCTCACGGGCGATAGTCATTGAGCGGAGGGCCTCCGTGGCGCGTGATTCGGCAGCGGCGGTGGAGGGGTGGGACTGCGTGACCGGGGCGGCTTCGTCGGACGTTTTGCTGCCTGGCCGGGCATTGCCGCGGGCGATGGCGAGTTCGCCTTCCAGAACCTTGAGCTTGTCGCGCATCTTGCCGGCATCGACCTCGGCCACGTCGCGGGCGCGCTTGGCCTCGGAGGCGGCATTTTCGGAGGTGGTGAAGGCGCGGCGGGCCTGCATCAGCTCGGTTTCAAGGGCTGCGACCTCATCGGTTTTGCCCGGCATGGAAGCTCTCACGCGCCCGATCTCTGCCTGGGCGTCGACGGCGGCCTGGCGGTCGCGGGCGGCCTGTTCGCGGATGTTGGCGAGTTCATTTTCCAGCAGGAACACCTGGGCCTGTGCGCCCTTGCTGGCACCCGTATTGCGCGACTCGGCGGCGATTTGGAGTTCGCGGGCCTTCTTGAGCTGCACCTGCAGGCTCTCGGACTTGGTCTGCTCATCGGCGAGGGCCTTCTTGGCGGCGTCCAGTTCGCTGCGCGGAACGCTTGTGCTCTTCAATGCGGCAAGTTCAGTCGTGCTGGCCTTGCTCTCGGTTTCGGCCTTGCGGGCCCGGTCTTCGAGGGTCTGGTTCTTGCCGCGTTCCGCATCGACTTCTGCCCGGGTGGCACCGATTTTTTGGAATTTGGGGCGCAGCCACCAGCCGAAGACGGCGAAGATGCCGGCAGTGATCAAGAGAAGGACGAATTGTTGAATAAGAAACCAGGACATGATGAGGATGGAGTGAAGTGGGGGGATGAAGAAAGGGCGGAGGTGACGTTGCTAACGAAAAATCAGGGTGGGGAGACAGGCTTGGCGGGTGGCGGTCTCTTGCGGATA